>Ga0102832_1000217_pt1 | contig 135399 bp, 115 predicted proteins | sample EBPBio282013_DNA_FD_88942 | JGI IMG/M metagenome (GOLD analysis project Ga0102832, IMG submission 88942) | Wastewater treatment Type I Accumulibacter community from EBPR Bioreactor in Madison, WI, USA - Reactor 2_5/28/2013_ DNA (Illumina Assembly) | ecosystem: Engineered > Bioreactor > EBPR >... | reverse complement strand
TGCAGTTATGTGGGAGAGTATGTAGTCGCCTTTTTTTGAAAACCCTATTCTTTATAGAATAGGGTTTTTTGTTTTTATAAAATTCACTATACTTTTTTTATTTCAGTTACGCTACTCAAGAGTAATAGAAACTGATATTGGATCAGGTTCAAAAGTTGGGGATTAAGCAAAAAGATTGGATAATCTGAATAAGAAGAAATCAACATTTCGTACACCTCTAAATTGAGATCTAATAGTTTTTATTTTTTGCATTAAAAGATTCCGCTGAAGCATTTGTGCTCCTATTATTAAAATAGTTTAAGATTGATTGGTAATTAAAAGTTACTGTATTGAGTAGGATATTAAAGTTTTTAAAACCCGACTCCTCTACATTTCTGTACCAATGAGCCAGTTTGGTCATCGCAATATGTTTGTCATTATTGTTATTGTAAATTCCTCGAAGTTGTTGATTTAGGCTGTAGGCTGTTTTTATATCAGGGTACAATTCAAATAGCATTTGAGCTCTTTTCTTTTGACTAGGGGTTCATTTTTCGCGAGATTTATATAATAGATACCTGCTTCTGGCCAATAGCTGTTTTACAGAATCTCCGTTAGGTAGGAGCTCTGGGATGTATGTTTTGTTTTCTGATTTTGACTGCATAATCAATTGATTTTCAAAATCCATAGCTTCGTATCGATGTTTGATTCTAATCTCCTGTAATGCTTCCAATGATAATTTTGGAACATGGAATCTATCGGTAACCTGTATGGCTTTAGGAAAACATCTCTTTGAGATTAATTTCATAGAATTAGCCATGTCGAGTGTTATTTCTTTAACAAGAGACCGCTGTTTATAATCAATTTTACAGATATGCTCTATGACCTGATCAGCTTTGGTTCTGGCAACAATAGCTACTAAGGAACCTTTTTTGCCTTTAAATTTCTTGTTAGTCACAATTGTATAAAGTTCTCCCTGAGACAAGGCTACTTCGTCAATAGATAAATGACTTCCCATGTTCTGGGGGTAAATAATCCACTGGTTGGCATGTTCGCGTGGAGCCCAAGCGGTAAAAGAGCTCAGGTGTTTTTTATACTGTCTTTGGAGTTTTTTACCGTTGACACCAAAGAATCCTCCAATGATATGGCAATCTGTAACCCTCTTATCGATTAATTTCTTTTAAAAAAGACGCAAACTCCCGAGTCATGCGTGTTCCTTTGGCTACTAAAGCCCAATCTCTTTTAATAATTTCTTCGGTGGCTTTATTAGTCCAACGACGTCTTTTGATATGTAAATAGACAAACTTACCTCTTAAGGGAGTAATTTCATCGAGAAAACCTTTGGAAACCAATTCAAATGCATTAAACCCTTGTGGTGGCTTTATTTTTTCTTCAAAATAGAGATGTAATACTTCCTCTGTATTGGTGCTAGAAACTACTTCAAAGTGGTCTACTAAAAAATCAGGAAGCATTAATTTTAAAAGATCTATAGGAGTCATATGAAATTATTAGATTGCAAATTTCTAATTTTATTTTGACATTCATCCCCAGCTTTTGTTCTTGATCCTTGATTCATCTGACACCAACATTAGAGGAGTAAGGAATAAAAAAAAACTCCTTAATTTCTTAAGGAGTTTTTGTGGGCGATGAGGGTTCAAAACCTTATTCCCAATCCCTTGATATACAATAAAATATAAACTTTAAAAACTGCTTGGTCTCGATAATGCTCCTTTTTTGGAATACAATTATCACTAAATCTTAATAGAGTAAAGTTAATAAATAACGAGGTATTGACCAAATTTATTCGTATTAAAAAATGAACTAGTTAAGAATTTCATCGACAGTTTTTTAAGAATAAATATTCTATTTGGTTATTTCAAAATACTATCCAAAAATGAGTGGCTCTACTTGTTCAATTTTCAAACCAGTGTATTGACAGAACTCTTCAATTGTTACTAATTCATTATCAAGTTTGTTGTTACTTTTCTTGATTGCTTTTAATATCCTGGTGCTTTGTCTATAACTCTTGCCTGTGATTCGTTCAATGTCTTTTGGATAGATACATATTCTCTTCGTTATCGCTTTCATACTTTATCTATGCCTTTGATTAGGCTTTGACTACCTTCTGACTCGCAGAAAATCTTCTGCAATTTACTTATAATTTTTTAAACTGATATTGTGTGTTTTTATGCTCATTATGGACACTTGTGTCGATTTTGGACATATGGTACACTACCAATTTTTTCTTTGGTAAAATGTGATGTAATCTTTGTTATGATCATTTGAAACTGTTGCAACAAAATTTAGAATGATGGAGTCGTGAGAGGTTTGTGAAAGCAAACCAAATGTTGAATTAATTTTTGAAGTTATGGCTAGACAAAAAGGCATAATTAAATTGAAAGGCACTATCGGAGATATTACCTTTTACAAAACTCAAGATGGTCATTTAGCGAGAGAAAAAGGTGGAATTGACGCTAGTAGAATCGCGAGTGATCCAGCGTTTCAAAGAACGCGTGAAAATGGGGCTGAGTTTGGACGTGCTGGAAAAGCCGGAAAGATTTTGAGAACTTCTTTGAGAGCTTTGCTTTTGAATTCTGCGGATAGTAGAATGGTAAGCAGACTTACCCAAAGAATGGTAAAAGTTATCCAAGCTGATTTGGTAAGCGAGAGAGGCTTGAGAAATGTTATCGATGGTGAGGCAGAATTACTTGCCGGTTTTGAATTTAACATTCGTGGAAAACTTGGTACTAGTTTGTATGCTCCATTTGCTGGTGCAATTGATCGTGTGACGGGAGAAATCTCTGTTACATTAGCTCCATTTGTTCCTGCAAACATGATTGCAGCACCTTCTGGAACTACTCATTTTAAAATTATTTCTGCAGGAGCAGAAGTTGATTTTGAAGCTGAGACGTTTGTAGTTGAAAACTCTGAAACTGCTATTTTACCATGGAATGCTATCTCAACTTTGGCTATTAACCAAGTGAATACTGTTACACCTAACAGCACTAAACCATTGTTTTTGGCTCTTGGTTTAGAGTTTTATCAGGAAGTTAATGGACAAATGTATCCATTGAAAAATGGAGCGTTTAATCCACTTTCCTTGGTACAAGTTAGTGGCTTGTAGAAGATGGTTTTAATACTATCAAGAACTTATTTCCCTGAAGGAACTAATGGTAAACTCGAATGCGAAGGTAAATTGATTTGTAACACAATTGAATTACCGTGAAAGATGAACAAAACGAAGGTTTCCTGCATTCCTGAGGGGAAATATTTTATTAGAAAGCGATACAGCGCCAAATACAAATGGCATTTGGAAGTATTGGATGTACAGAACAGAAAATTTATTCTTTTTCATCCTGCCAATAATGCTCAAAAGGAATTGCAAGGTTGTATTGCTCCTGTTACAAAACTTTCTGGTCCAGGGCTTGGTTTGATGTCTCGAATAGCTTTTACTATGCTGAAAGACATTGTTTATAAAGCTTTGGACAATAAAGAAAGTGTCGAATTAATTGTTCAATAGATCCTTACAGGATGACAAAAAAGTAGATTATGAATAAAATTGTAGAGAGAGCGAGTGCTCCCACACCAACGTTTTTTAAAGTGCTTCGAACTATTGGATTGGTATTGGCTACTGTTGGTACTGCTGTTTTAACTGCACCAGTTTCTCTGCCAGTAATTGTGACAACCGTTGGTGGTTATGTAGCTGTTGCTGGTGGTGTTATTTCAGCAGTTAGTCAGTTAACTGTTGAGAAGAATGAACAGCCACAGTAATTCAACTTTAGTTGGAACTGCTGGAGGTACGTTTTTGAGTATAGTCCCGAATTTGAACTCAGAAGATTTGATTAAGACAGTGATTTTAGCAACTGTTGGAGCTGTGGTGAGTTTTTCAATTTCGGTGTTACTCAAATACCTCTGTAAGAAGCACAAAAAATAAATTTAACTCTAGTTGTGGTGACCTCTGGGTTAAACAAATTGAAAGCCCAAACCTAACGGAATGGGCTTTCATATTTAATAATAACTGTTATGATACAAAACAAAATAGATTATATCAAAAGAGGTGCTTTTGACAAATTATACTCACCAAAAGAAGCTATAGAGTGCATTCTTCCTTATATTCCTGATACTGTTAAAATAATATAGGAATGCACCGATATTGAGAATAGTGTAATAGTCACTGTTTTAAAAGCTAATGGTTTTGAAGTAATTAAATCACATATAAAAGATGGTTTGGGCTTTTTTGAATACGAACCACAGCATTATGATTTGATTATTACAAATCCTCCTTATTCTTTGAAAGATCAATTCTTGAAAAGAGCATTTGAATTGGACAAACCTTTTATGATGTTGCTCCCTATAACAACTCTGGAAGGCAAAAAGCGAAGCGAAATGTATCAGCAACACAAAGTTCAGGTTTTGATACCAAGTAAACGATTTAATTTCATCAAAGAAAAAAAAGGAAGTTGGCTTCAAACATCTTGGTTTACTTGGAAATTAAATTTAAAAAGCGATTTAATTTTTATGAATGTATAAAAAAATAAAGTGCCTAGCTAAAAACTAGGCATTTTCAATATTAAACTTCTCCAAATTGATTGAGTATCACCTCAACCACTACAACTTCTGAATTATACCAATACAAATCGTTGTATTTTGCATAATCTAATGCTTTTGCTCTGCTATCAAAAGCTCCAAAGAAAACTCTTGATGCTTTTGACTTCCAACTATCGGTTTGAAATAAAAGAAATACACTCATAGAATTGATTTTAAGGATTATAAATAAATTATCTGTTACAATAGCGATGCACAATAACTCTACGCATATCGTTGATTAAATTGATGTTTTCGTGAAATTGTTTTTCTTTTGATTCCAAAAGTTTTAAAGCTTCAACATGCTTCAAATGTGCTTCGTGTTCTTCCATCAAGAGCTTTGACTTTGGAAAAAACTCTCTTTTGAAATCAGGAAGACGTAAAAATGAAATTACAGAACCCACTAAATGCTGGTGCCAGAATTTAGATTTCCACAAGCTGTATGCAATCCAAAAAATATTTTCGCAATCAGTTTCACTATCAAATATGATTACGAAACTGTTTGTGAATGGCTCATTTTGGGGCTTACCGCTGTTCATTCCTTTGTTTAAAACAAAAAAGTGCGGTTTGCTGTAAATGATGTTCTTCTTGTAGGTTTTAACGATAAAATTCATCATGGCTTCGGATTCAAAAATTAGGTTTTCTTCTAATTTTCTGTTGAGTTTCTGATGAATGCAGGTGTGCCTCGCTACGCTCCGCCTATAAAATTTTTCAAAAGAAAAAAAAGAAAAAAAGAAAGCCATTCGTCCAAGTGGAAGGTTTCAAAAAAGCAAGTTTTTCAGAAAAAATACTACCCGATACGTGATTGAAAGCGGTGGGGTCTAATCAGAAGTGAATGTGTTTTGAAACTGTTTGGGTGGAGATTTTTTCTGAAACCCGCAGGGCTTGAACTTGCTTTTTTGAATACCTAGAACTTATCTTTGCTCTCTTTTTTTTTTATTTTTTGTTTTGATTTCAAATTCTAAACGACATCGTATAACCAGAATTTGTTTGAAAGAATGAGTGTTGATTTGAAAGATAGACGTCTTTGGAAAGGGTATCAAATTCTTTGGATGGATGAAAAAACCAATTCAAAAAATAAAAATGCTTTTCAACCGGCCAAAGAATTTGATACTCTTTCTTACGGTTTTGATTTTTGAGGATGCTTGAAAGTCAGTTGGCAGTCGCAGTGTTCAGTTTGCAGAAATTTATCTTATGAAAACGTGAAGCATCTTCAAAAAACAATGCATTATACTACTGAGTGGGATGTGGCAGTAGCGTGAGTAAGGGTATCATTTTTTATTTGCTTACTGGGATGTTTCTGATTGCTTTAGTGGAAAAGCTGATGTTTGAAATTTAGCTGGCAGTCGCAGTGTTCAGTATTCGGCAGATTATCTTAAAAAACGATATGGCATCAGCTTTTTCGCTGGAGCAATTACTGCTAGTTTTCTGGCAAATAAAAAATGATACTCTTACTGGGAATTTTGGTTTTGTGGGTAATAAAATGGCTTTACCATAGGCAAACCACTAAAAGTTAAAGCCATTTTTAGAACTTACAAAAGCAATGAAAACACTTCCTATTTAAACGCAAAGTTGATAAAAACAGTTATGGTGTATGTTCTTAAAAACGATGGTAACCGAAACTATTCCTATGAAATGGTGAATGTTCTTAAAGACAGTGGCGAAGGACGGTTTTTTTTGTAGCTGGGTGATGCGATGGGAGCTGCAAAAAATGTTGTCCTGGAGCCACTGGCAAGCGCGTTGGGTGAGCGGCTTTTTTACATAATGTTATTATAGGGCATTGAAAAACCAAAAAAACAATAACTACGCTTTTAATGCCCTATAATGCCACATTATGTAACTAAGCTTGGGGAAAAAAATTACTGGCATGAGTTGCGAAGCGTACGTGTTTTTGTTTTGAGCGTTGGGCAAGCTCTTTGACTGATGGCTTATCGATTTTTTCTATTTTAAACAAAATGTTCTAGCCAACAGGCAATGTGCTTGATGTGCGGTGGAACAAAAACCATGACAGTAATTTTTTTAGGAGCGTTGGCAAGGAGTGGCAATAAAGCTATAATTGAATATTTTTTATACAAAATCCTAACTCATATTCAATAGAATCACTCTCTAAATCAGGATCAATATCGATTTCTTCTAATACTAATTTAGTGTTTCTTGTGTCTGTATAAGAATCAATTGCTTTAGGGATTTCTATACCAGTAATATCTTCAATTAGAGAAATGTTAACTTGATAAGTGTCCGCATCTTTAAATTGCATAAAAAGTTGATCATCTGATTCTAATTCTTCTATAATATGATTTTCTTGAAGCAATTTATTTTGGCTCATCATAAATCCAACCCTGTAAAGATTTCCATCTTCTTTTTGAAAAATAACAACTTTCCAAAACAGAGAAGGAATTTGTATTTGTTTACCATTTATAGGTGTTACAAAATATGGATTTGAACTTGATAAAACTGGACCTGTAAAAACACAAATACGTAATTCATTTCGCTTTGTTTCAGTATGGAGTATGTAATCCTCTAAACTTCGCCATATATCTCTATTTAAATTTTTGTGCTGTGGAACCGCATTCGTATAATAAAATGTTGAGTTAGCTGCATTTAACGCTATCCCAGGAGTTTCTCCCCATTGTACGTCTTCCCGTTTAGTCATATGACCTTTGTCAAAATCACTTTTTGGGGCACTGTAGAGTTCTTTACCCCATTGAAACTCTTGGGATAATCTTGTATCTTTTCGCCAATTATCTTTTCTTGGAACTTTCTTAAATTGAATTCCATCAATATTTGTTGCTGTATAGAATGGAAACTTATGAGATGCAGATTGTTGTAAGCTGTAATTGATATATTTTATAACTTTATTACCTTTCTCACCCAAAACCAAATCATCATTTTGCTTTGTGCTAAGATTGGGTAAAGGCACTGTTTGATTTGAGATGAATTTTTCATCATAGCCTTGAAATAATTTTTCACTTATCATAAATTCAGTTTTTATGGTTGTCTTTTACAAATTGAATAATTTTATTAATCAAAATGCCTTCATTCCGAGACTTAATTCCTTTTGGCAACACTGGTTCCTCTGGCTTACTTCCTCCACCACTATGGTGTAATGCAACAACTTCCCAATCAGAGTTAAATACAGGCGAACCTGATGATCCTTTTAATGTATCTGTAAGGTATTGAACAACTCTTTCATTGGTATTTGTGACAATGTTATGGTAAAGTGAAATTTGCTTCATTTTTCCTTCAGGATGTTGAATAATATTTACAAAATCATTCTGTGTTATTTCAATTTCTTTTAGTTCAATCCAACCATATTCAGCAAGTGTATCATCCTCATCAATTAATTTAAAGATTGTCGCATCATTCTCTTTTATTTCAGAACAATACCAAGGTCCAGTTTCATCGATTTTGAAACTTCTTGAAGGAACCGTGTTTCCTTCAATATCAAGCTCATAATCGAAAATAATTCTTGTTCGTTCTATGTAATTTTTATCATTGATCACATGATAATTTGTGATAAAAAACAAATCTTCTATACCCTTTATTTTGAATAAAAACCCAGTACCTACACTATATCTGTTACTACCAATTTTAATTTCAACTTTTCCTACGGATTTACTTCTTTGTACTCCTTTTGCTAGAAAATTTACAGGCAACAATGTGCTTTGTTCCATTGTCAGAACTTCTAATGTTTCTTCTGAAACATCCTGCCAATCTGAGGCGTCGTCAATATCGGGAGCTACCGAAAAATCAATTTCTTTTGCAAATAATGCTGATTTTAGAAATGGATTATCAGGATAGGTATCTAATACAGATTTTACTAATTCATCAACTTTACTGTTCTTGTCTGCTTCACTTAGAACATTGCTCCAAACGTCCATAGCGTTACCACTTTCATTTATATGTTGTGGTTTCAGCCCTGCAGCTTTTACATATTTTGTGATTCCATCCTTGTTAGGAACCAAATCACTTAAAACATCATTTAATTGTGTAAGTTTTTTTGTCCAAGCCATTTTATATAAATATTTGTGGATAATCTACTGTTACTCTATCAACAAGGTTTTCTACTATCTCTTTTTTGATACACAAATCAATAAGTTGGAAAGACATATTGACTGCCGAGTCTTCTACCAATAATGAAACATTCACTCCAATTTTTTTTGCCAAAGTTCTAACTGATACACTGGATTGATAATATTGCGGAAGCTTTATCATTAACACTTCTACCGATTGAACCTTGAAATATGCTTTACGAATTCTCTCATATAGTAAGTTTAGTTTTGCCTTTTCAGAAGTACTCGATAATTCTGATGGACATGAATACCTAGATTCAAAAATTGGGTTTACTATATTGGGATTTAAAAGGTATTCACCGTTTCGTCCTTCTTTCTTTGCATATTCTTTAAAGAAATGTTCAATTTCACTATTAACGTTTTTCACTTTACTATCTGCTGTTACATATACAAAGTCATAAAAAAGACTATCTTGATATTCGTATTCCATTAAAGAAAAAGGATGATAAGCGACAGGATAGTTTCTGTCTAACACTTGGATTTTATCAATAGAATCAATTACCAAATATCCTCTAGGTATATCTTTGGTTGAAGCAAATTTTGATGCCCAGTGCATATCCATTGGTAGCCATTTAGCGCCTCTAATCATAACGCAATCTCCTTGCTTGATTTTCAAATGATTGTAAACTTCAGGGAAGCATAACAAAGGAATCCCGGTTGATGCATTACAACCAGCACTAACTGATAGTAATATTTTTCCTTCGTCAGTCGGTGGTAATAATAATGTACCTACACCTCCCATCACTTTTTTAGATTTTCCTGGAGGGTAAAACTCTATCCACTGCTTACTTTGTAAAGCGATATCCTCTTTCTTATGCTGCCTGATTTGTTCTGATGATGAAGTCCAATAAAGTCCAGGAACACGAGCAACCCAATCAGAAACTACAAAATCGTATAAGTCAATTTTTTGATTCCAATATTTAGTGGGATCAGTAATTACGTTTCTCCAAAACTCTTCATCATTAGAGAACCAAAAACTTTCATCATTTGAAATATTCTCATTTAGAGAGTTTACTTCTTCAGCTAAAGCATAATTCTCTATGGTTTCAATGAGTTTTGTTCCTTTGTATAATTCTTTTAGACCCATAATCGGTTATGTTTTTATAAAGTTTTTTCGCAAATCATATATGATTTTAAACTTCTGGTTTTCCCCGTATTGTTTTTTTACTTCTTTAAGTAAATTGTTCATTGTTATTCCTTTGAAGTGCTCCTTACGTAATTTATAAAACACATCACTCCAAATTTCGCTTGATGTTCCTTTTACGAGTAGATCAGATTCTTTTCCCCCTGCCTTTTTCCAAATGGTTGTTAATGAAGTTCCATTTGGATATAATTCGATGATTAATTCCTCTGCACTTTGCCACCATTGATCGGTACTAATTTTGACCGTGGACAAAATCCCTGAAAATGATAAAATTCCTTTAGTTATAAAATCCATAAGATGATGACATTCTGTTAATGCATACTTCCAATTATTGGTTTTAGAAGCTTTGGAATTAATCGTATATGCAGAATTAGAAAAATGCCTAACTGCTATGAATTTCCCCAATCGAGTGGCATCAATAGCATCAATTTGTCCTGAGAAATTACTTAGATAATCCCGAAGGTTATTGTCACTTAGTTGAGAAAATTTTTCAAATACTGGGATTACTGATTTTATATTATTTCTATTGTAATATAAGAAGTCGAAAACACCCTTTCTACTAATATGATCTAACAAAACAGTATCGTCCGGTATCTCAATGGTTGAATTTTTACTGAGTTGTTCAAGTAATGCAGCTGACGTTTTGATTAAGAAATTGTTTTTTACAGACAAAGAAAGTTTCCCCCATAAAACAGCCCTATTCGGATATGTTAGTAGATTTCCAAATTCGGATTGGGAAATTTTATCAATAAGTCTTTCAGAAACCACATTGCCACCAATAAGATTGTCAAACAATTTATGTATTTGTATTTCAGGCTCTTTTAATCCTGCTTTTACCTCACTTCCATTTTGAATAGCATCTACCCAAATTAGCTGCCAATTGGCATTTAAAACGTTCATTTTCTTCAGATGCTTAGGCACCTTATGGCAGATTTTACCAGCAATCTTAATCATTCGTGATTCACCAGTATTAACTGCATAATCAATAACTGAATTATCATCATTTCCTGCTATGATTGCCTCAATAGCTTCAAAATAGTTTTCATCCTTATCAATTTTGAATAGTTCTGTTAGAGCAGTACCTAATTCAAATTGCCTATCCAATAGATGAGCATATAACCTTAGCCAATTATTGCTAATCGAGAATTCTTGTAATTCTTCAATAAGTTCTTTTGAAATTTTCTTAGGTAATTTTTCAATAAAACAGCTTTCAGCATTTTTGGATTTGTCGATAAAAGATTTAATTATGGACAGAATGGATGGTGATTCCATTAACCAAACATAGACAGTAGTAATCTTGGAAGCTTGAATGATTACTAAGTAGGATTCAAGTTCTTGTGTTATTACTTTATCCCACCAATTCAGATTACTCTTTTTTAGCTGTATAAAAAATAGGGTATAGACAACTGATTTATCGTCATTAGAAAATATATATTTCTTTATCCAATCTACTAATGCTGTTGATAAAGTTTTTTTTGAGTTCTTAAAGCTCTCTGTTTTGAAATTTCTTAATACATTCAGGTCAGAAAAGTTAACTGATTCTGCTAATTGAATAATCTTACTTAATAATCGTTGCTTAAAATCTGTACCTTGTTCATCCGAAGGCGCATATTGTGCTACAATATGTGAAAGAGTATTTAGTTTTTTAAGATCTTTTACAATGTCTACTTGTTCAAATGTATCAATGCCTTTTGCTATTATGGCGATATCATCTCTCGAAAGCGGCTTTGATCCAATCGTTTTCTCGAAACTACTGATACGTTGTTGAACGGACTCATCACCAATTAACAATTGTTCTATTAACTCAGTAGGTTCATGGTTATCATTCTTTCTTATAATAAAGAAGTCTGATTTGACAAACTTGCTTTGAACACTTTCAGGTACTGCAATTAAACTTACACTATCAGCTTCTTTATGGTCATTATTGAATGCAATCCCAAAATGAAAATTTTGTCGTTCAATAACGGTTAGACGTTTCCACAGCTCTATAACCGCTGTATCGAAGCCTTCCTGCCCAATCCAGATTAATGTATTTTTATAGGTTTTTATGTTAAGATAGCCATTAATGAGTTTGTTGAATTTCCCCCGAATCGCATCCGCTATACAGACGGCATTACTTGAGGATATTTCTATTGAAATCGGTTCCAGATCCGTATTCTTATTTATTTCTTGGGGTAACAGGCTTATAATTTGTTTTATGTTATCTATCCCTACTATTTCTTTTTTTGGTATCATCAGAACATGAGAAAATTTCCTGCCTCTTCGTACATCAGGTGACGTATCCTCAAAGGTTTTCATAATCAGGAAGAAGTCTCCTTCCAAAAATCCACGAATCGCAGGCTCCCAATTGACACCACTAGTTTGATCTTGTAAATCGGTTCTAAAGGCAATACTCTTAGCAATACTAACATCCGGCAAAGTGGTTTTTATTAAACCCCATGCTTTATTCACTTCTCCGCAAATGGATTGATGTATTATTACTTTCACAATAATGCCTGTTCTATTAGTTCTGTAATGTCATTTGTTTGAGCGCCATCAGGTAATACTAAATATCCAAATTCTTCGGGTCCCTCAATCTGATATTTTTCTTTGTTCTCCGGTGTAGTCAGAGAAAACCCTTGAGCAGAAAGACCAACTATGTTCAGATAATTTTTATCCCAGTTAGACTCCAAGAAGTTTAGTAAGAGTGGTAATTTAGATTGCAATACATTATAAGGCTTTTCTTCTGTATTCATTTCATCCCAGCAGGTTAAGACAATCGTCAGCTTCGGCTTATCATTTACCTTATGGTAGTCTGTTCCTTTAGCATGTAAAAGGATTTGTAATAATTCGATAAAAAAGCTTTGATCCGATATTTTATACTCGGTTTCAGGAACCGGCTCTTTCGCATTTTTATGATGTTGTTCAAAATAGGTAACATCACTGATATCTAAAGGCTTGTTTACATTATTTAACCTGATAAATAAAATCCAGATGTTACTTTCCTGTATGGAAGCTGTCCATTCTTTATTTAACTCCCGATTTTCAACAATACTTAAAACCTGTTCTCCTCCATATTCGGGACATTTTAAATCAACCTGCTTTTCAGCTATCTGAATAGGTAAGTAAAACTTCACACTTTTTTCAGATGGAGTTGTCTGTGGTTCTTCTCCTGATGCTAATGCTTCTCTTGCCCCGGAAATAGGAGATAGATCATCCACTGATTTATAAAGCTTCAGCTTACTCTTATTTTTCTGCAATTTTGAGTAAAATTGTGAAAGGAATACTGTCTTGGATGAATGCGGTTTTCCGATAAGTAATATAGATGTACCCATTTATGTGCTTTTATAATTTAAGAAAATGTCATTTACCGTGCTATCATTTTTAATTAGAATTTCAGACTTGCTTACAGTAAACACTCTGGAAAGGAGCCAGTCCAGTACAGCAATGTTGTTCTTATGAACTAATACATCAGGATCATCTGAAGAAAAATTGCTGATATCTATCTCTTTATAGTTCTCAAAAAGTTCTTTCAACTCTCCTTGTAGCTTTTCTCGAATTACTGCATGTACTTCTTCTTTTTTATCACTTTTTGACCAAACGGCAATAACAGGTCTGTTTCTTATATCGTGCTTTAACATTTGTGCCATATCCACGATGTCAGTTTTTGCCAGAGACTTTCTATTAATCAAATCATCACAATCAATAAAGAGTATAAAAGCATTTGAATGTTCATAAATCCATCTGGCATTCTCCGCGTTTTCATCATTACGATTTTTTGACCAAATAGAAAAAACCTCACCGGATGCATCAGATATTAAAATGTCTTTTAATTTTTTTTCCTGATTTCGTAATGCCAAATGCAATAAGCGGATGTATTGAGCGGGAGTAGGATCAGGAAATGTGACACCTTCTTGTTGAACCCTCAATTTTTGATATAATTCATCCCAAGCATTTATTGTTTTCGTACCGCAAAAGTCAAATTCTTTAAGTTTTATACCTCTAAGAAGTAATGTAAAAAGCATGGCGAGATATGTTGTTTTTCCTGCATCAGCTTTTCCTATTACACCGATGATTAGGGGTGTATTTCTATAGGTTACTTTGGATAACTCATCTATAGTCAAAGCGTCCCCTGTCCATGGCAAATCGGATTTTTTCTCTTTTTTTGGAGCACTTTTGGTTTTGGATTGCGGTGTATTTGACTTCATCCAAAACTCACATTCAGTAGGCTTTTCTTTTCCTTCATGGCAACTGATTGGTGCAGCACAGTCAGGATTTGAACACTTTTCTGTCATACTACTTTGTATTTAGAATTTTTACTAATTGAAAGTCATGAAATAACCAAGTGGTCAACTCATTTGGAGCTAGTTTTATATTTAATCGTATCCCTACAAACTCTTCAAATTGAGCTAACTGATTTTTATTCCATATGAGTCCATTGATGAAGTTTAGCAATGTTGACTTTCCTGTCAATGCTTCAGTCTCGGGAAATATGGGTTTCAATTCCTCTGTTTGCTCTTGAATAGATTTGAGAAAGTCTTCAAGGGTTATTTCTTCCCTCGTACTTTCTTTTAATCCTTTATAAGTTTCTTTCAGAAAATAATCAACGCTTTTTGGGTAAATCACTGGGATAAAGATCGAATAATCATAAGCCAAGACTATTCCCAAAATACTTTTATCCAGTTCATCATAACTTCTATCTGTTGAGGCTGAATACCCAGCTTCTTTCCACCACAACAGTTCTGATCTTAGCTGTAATGATTTATTTCTATTCGAAACTTCCTTTTGTACTTGTTCTAATGCTTTATTTAAACTGTTTTGAATTGTGTTTTTATTCTCATTTACAACAGAAGCAATAGCTCTTAAGGAAGGATCTATTGCACTTTTTATTCCTTGTGCAGCTTTGGGAGCAAATTGATATGACCAGTGTTGACCTTGATTAGGCCAATATTGGTTAGGAGAATCGAAATTCGCAGTTCCCTGTGCATTGTGTTGTCCTGACGCATCTTCCAAGTGTTTTTGAAGCGTCTCTTTATTAATTAGGTAGGCTGAGATTTCCTTAAGTTCAAAACTAATTTTTGATAAGGAGTCACTGCCTGACAATACCCATTCTCTGTTAGCTTTTTGATTGATATCATTGCCCAACTTGGAAATAAACTCTAATATAATTTCTTTTTCTTTCCCAATCAGCTTATGATATTGAACAATATTTCTGCTGGCAAACCAAATAAGTAGGGAATGATTAACTTCTTCACTTATACAGCTTAAAGCCTCCAACATAACCGCCCTAATATAGGTTAGAGGGGTGTCTTTTGCATTGGTAGCAAATGTGCTCCAATTCTTTATTATGACATCTTTGACTTCTACTATGTCAGCATTGTCAATAGAAGTATCAGAGTCAATTGCCGATAGTGTATATGACACAATTTTAGCTTTACTTTTTGCCAATTTTTTAAAGATATCGTCGGCAGACTTTTTTAATTTTTTGAAATCTCCATCATCTGTTAATGAAAGGAGATTAGCATTTAGATATTCTTGTATCATAATTTTATTTATTAGAAAAGCTTTTATACCAATAGTAAAAAGCTTCTGGGTTGTTCTTTTTTAATTTGTTTAGTTTGTTGTATTCTAGGTCCTCAATTATCCAATTTTTTATTTCTAATGGGTTTTTAAACCTTTCTATTTGTATTTCTTTTTCGGCTTGTAATAGCTTGGTTAGGTAAGCGACTTTTGCCGCTGCGGTTATTGCTTCATCAATGCTAAATCTGTCAATTGTGAAATTGGTAAAATTTCGAATGCCTAGTTGTAAATGATTAAACTCTTCTGATTTTGTATCTCTTTCGGCTAGTGTATAACACGCTTTCCATGTATCTTCTAACACTTCTGTTGCTGTTATATCTAATTTTCGGAAACCAATTTCTTCTTTAACTACTTTGTTGTAACTGCTTCTTACTATCCCTAAATTGGTTATATTGTCGAATAGGAATGCAATATCATATAGTTGTTTTATGATTTCTATTGGGCGGTTTTTGCTGTATAAAATTCCGGTTGTTTTAGGAGCAAATGCTGTTAGTTTATCTCCTAAAATGGCATCAAATGTTGGCATTGTAATTATAACTTCTTCTTTTGATGTTGATAACCATGGGTGTTTTATTGGCACTTCGCGAACTTCGGGAAATGGATTTGGTGTATAGAGTAGGTCTAACAATATTGGTTCGATATTGCCATCTACGACGCTTTTGTAATAGGTTTTAAAATGCCCGATTGGTGCATCGGGTGTATGCTTACGGTTGTTGTCGTCTTCCCAATCTAAAAAGACTTTATCGGCTTTAATTTTTTGTAAAACGGCTATTATTTCTTTTTCGGAATGTTCTGTTATTATGTCGATGTCGATTGAGAATCGTTTTGGTTTTTCGGTTGCTAGTAATAAAGCTGTACCGCCTTTGAATGTGAAGTTTAAACCATTTACTTTTAATTGTTCCAATAGTGTGAGTGCCCAAACTACTTTTTCGATTAATTTGGGATCGATGCGTTTACCTAACTTGCTTTTTAAGTTAAGAATCCAATCTAATGTGTGGGTTTCGTTGTTAATCATCGTTTATATATTATTGGCAAAAAGTCGTCTATTTTGCCAAAGTCATATTTATCATTCGCTCTAATTCATACTCTTTGTTTCTTCTGATAGCGTACCTTTTCATTTTGGCTTTATTTATCTCGTACTTATCAAATGCTGATTTGAAAATAAAATCCAGTTCCCCTTGTTGTGCTGCAAAAAGTTCTCTATCGATTAGAATATCTACTAATACTTTTTCTAATGTTGGTATCTCAATTTTATTGTTTTTTGTGGTTGGAGCTTCTGTTACTAAATTTTTAATAATGGTTACTTCTTCTGTATTTGTGCTGATGTATCTTTCTAATATTTCTTCATCGGGATTGAAGTACACATTTTTAGTCCATTCACTTACTACATTAAAAACTTGTTTTTCTGCCTCTTTATCTACTTCAATGATGGTGAAATTTTTAAACGGTTGGTGTCTCATGAGGTCGCTTAACCATTTTGTATTCCATACACATATTTCAATAAAAGGAAAGTCTCTGTGGATTTTGTTGTATATTTTTTTTAGGTTTTGGTTTATTTCCGGATTGAAAATTTGCTTGTCGGAAATTGAGTAAACACCTCTTGCCGGATTGTTTATAACACCTGCTTTTTTAAGTTTGGATAGGTAAACGGTTATCGTGCCTAGGGAAAGGTCTGGGAAGTCTTTATTTATTAAACTAACCAGTTTTTCTCTGGACAATTGTGTGTTCGATTTGAAATAACTTTCAATTGTATTTTCTATTGTGTTTGTCACTTTTAGTTTCTAAATTTTGTGAAAGATACTACTTTTATTTTAATAATTAAGTTTTGGCAGTAAATTAGTTTTATTGCCGAAAGTTAATTTGTTTTTTGTCCCTAATTTGGTGAATAATTGGGACAGCATTAATTTACTTTTTATGTTTTGAAGTTGTATTGTGAGGTTTGAACTCACTAAACTGATACATAAAGTAATTTAATAGTTAAGCTTTGGCAGTAAATTGGATTTATTGCCGAAAGTTAATTGTTCATTTCAATGTCGATATATGATTTTAGATTATATAATTCGATTTGGTTTTTATCGTCTCCCTCCAATTGTCCAATCTCAATAAATGCGATATCATTTGCAAAGGATTTTTCACCGATTAGATGTTCGATATGAACGTAAACTGCTTCTCTAAGTCTTGGGTTGTCTTTATGAATGATATAATTTTTGAGTAGCACTTTTATTCCTAAATCGGTTGGTTTGTTTGGGTTTTCTAGTGGTATGAAATACATTTCGCTTATTCGTAAAGTGATGCCGTAATATTCTAGTGGTTTATCTGTGCCATTTTCGTATTTGGTTAGGTTGGTTTCGGGTTGGAGGAATGCGGTTATTTTCCAACGTTCTACAACTGGTGCATGATGGACTAGTAATTCTACTTCTTTGAAGAGGTAAGGATTTCCGTTTGCGGTAATAATTAATTCACCTCCTTTTGTTTTGTTTTTGATGATGATGTCCAGGTCTTGGTTGTATTGATGGAGTATTTCGATAAGTTTGTCGAAATGGGTTTTTAGTTCTTCTTTTGGGATTTCGTTTAGGAGTAGGAAAACGAAGTTGTTTTGTTGGAAGTGGTTCCAGAAGGTGTTTATTATTTTCATGTTGTTCTTTTTTTTAACCGCAAAGAGCACAAAGAAGGCACAAAGTTCGCGAAGCTCTATTATCTCTTGTCTGGTGTTGATTTGTCATAAGCTATTAAGTTTACCATCTCCCTAAGCCTGGAGCGAACTCGGTTGCCGTAGTGGGTTTCTATTTCTGTGGCTGAGAGGTTTGTGGTGATGTGGGTTTTTAGTTTTTTGGAGATGAATAAATCATATCGGCTTAATATAATTTCTGCCATTACATTGCATTCGTTACCGAAGTATTTTAGGTTGTTTTCTGTTCCTAAATCGTCAAAGCAATAGGTTCTTGGTTCTGATTGGTATAGTTTGCCGATGCTGTATTTATGAATGATTTGATAACCGTCTTGTATGAATTCAAAGCTGATTTCTCGACAGGGTTTTACGTAGAATTTGTGTTCAGTTGCTGTTAGGTATTTCATGAGATTCATGAGTGATGTTTTGCCACAACCTATCGGTCCGGTTAATAATATTCCCTTGTTGAGGTTTATGCCGTATTGAAAACATGTTGGCTCGTCTCTTAGGAAATAGGCAATGAGTTTGTACACGATTGGGGAATCGGTTTCAAAAATTTTGAAATGATTACCGTATAATTCAACTCCTTTGGCTTGGAGCCAATTGATTACTTCAGTGTAGCTGTAATGTGATTTTATATTTTCATTCATTTGGTTGCTTTTTGTTCGCTGAAGCGAAGGTTTGGAACACGGATGACGCGGATTGGACGGATCTAAACGAATTTTTTTAACCGCAAAGGTCACAAAGGTTGACGCAAGGTTCGCAAAGGATTAGATGCTGAAACAAGTCCAGCATGACAGTAATTTTATAAAGGTTCGGCATAGTTTTTATCGGTTATGGTGTTGAGGTGTTTTGGTCGATTTGTCGGTGTTGTGTCTGTGTTGTGATTGAAATTGACGCTGTTTATTATCCAGTTTTGTGCTGCTGCTTGCCAATCGATCATTGGGATTTTGCCTCCAACTAGCCAACCGACACTGGAGAAATAATTGAAGAATTTTTGTGCTTCTAGTTCCGGGAAGTTGTTTTCTTGGAAATAGGTTTTGACAATTTCAATTGTTGGCTTCTCGACTATGCTAGAAGTGACGATAAACTCTTCTTTCTTTTTTTCGCGGAACTTTTTTTCTTTCTCTTTTTCGGTTTCGGTTTTTAAATCAGAATTATTAATTTCTTCAATTTTTTTTGCTTGCTCGTTCAAGTTTGAAACGTTTTTATCGTTTGAAATGTTTATTTTGTTTATATAGTTTATAGAAGGTACTACTGCTTGTTCAGTACCTGTTTCACTACTGGTACAAGACTTGTTTAGAGCTTGTACTGAAACAGGTTCAACAAGTGGTTCATATTTTAGTTTTCTCTCACTTTTTGGAGCTGGTTTTAAATCTTCGGAAAAATTGAATAAAATTACATGACTTCCCTTAAATGGATTGTAGGACGGCTCGTAGTTGATGTAACCTAAACTGTGCAAGTTCTTCAGGCATTTGTGATAGGTAGCTTTGGAACTGATTTTGCTTATTCGCATTACCTCATCGCGATTGATACTTATTGGATTTTTGAAGCGGTTGCAGTTCCAAAACTGGAATAAGGCCATATAGAGGCTTACATGGGTTGGATTTAGTGCTTTGTCAATTACTACTTTTTCGAAGAAGCCGGTTAGGTGTTTGATGTAGTTCATTTGGAAGTATTAAGATTTGAGTATTAAGTATTAAGACAAGAACCTGAAACAAGTTCAGGTTGACAAAATAGAGTTTACTTAAAAAGAGTTGGTATTGCGTTCGTTTTGTTGGTGTTTAGTAGTTTGTCGATGTCGGCATTGTCGTAGTAGAGTGTGCCACCGATTTTGGTGTAGGTTAGGGTTCCGTTTATGCGGAGGTTTTGGAGTGTTCCTGGAGAAATGTTTAACAGCTTTCGGACTTCTTTGGATTTGAGCCACTGTTTTGTTTGTTGCGGTTTGGATTGAATGATTTCTTTTAAATCATTTAGAAGAAGACTACGAAATTCGTTTAAGTCTTCGCGAGTAATAATTTGCTCACGATACATTCGATTGTTGTTAGCGGAGTTCGCGAACCTGTCGGTTTCAATTGCCATAACTGATGTTTTAGATTGTTATGGTGCAAAATTGTATTGTTTGGTTGTTTTTATTTCAGAAGCAACTCCGAAGTGGAAAACAAATAACCTGTTATTTGTTTGTTTTATATTGCCTTTTATTATCCCATTTTTTCAAAATAGTTCAAAAGAATCGCCTTTTAATAAGACATTTTTAATAAAAGAACTCGAGAATTTTAAACTTTGTTAACCGATTGTTTATTTAATTCTTGAATGAAATAGGTAGGTGAAATTTTATTTCTATTGATAAATGCTTTTGTAAAAATTTGAGTGGAGCCAAAACCCGCTTCTTCAGCAAGCGCTTTGTTGGTGTAATTTCGGAATTTGTTCTGATTTTTTAATAGTTCAACTATATAGTCTATCTTAAGGTCGTTGATGTAATTGGTTAGTTTTTTACTTCTATATTCTGATATTATAATAGATGCATATTTTGTGTTGGTGTTTAGTATTGAAGCCATTTTTACAAGGCTCATGTCTTTTTCTAGGTATGTTCTCTTGGCTTCAAATTTTTGTAAGTTTCGCAAAATTTCATTTGTAACATCTGGGTTTATCTGGGCCTTGGTCTTGTTTGTGCTGAGGGATACTTGAGTGCTTGTTTTTGGAAGACCCATCATGATTTCATTGAACTTTTGCTTATCTCTTTTTTTAGATTTAAAATGCCAAACTGTAAGTCCTGTTATTGAAGCTGTCAAGAGAAAGAAAATGCTAGTATATATCCTTTTATTGACCATCATTTTCGTTTCGATTTCTTCTTTCGCATGCAGCAAGCTTTTGGTGTCAAAATCTTTGTGAATTTTATATGATAGGTATTTAAAATTTTTATAAAGTGTTTTGTCAATAGCGAGTAGTTTGTCTATGAACATTAATTGCTGTTGTGTATTATTATTTATACGATAGTACTCAATTAGTAGTTCGTAGTTTTCTCTTAAATCTGGACGGATAAAATTTTCAGTGGTAATTATTTCATCGGCTTTTAAGAAATAAGTAGCGGCTTTGCTTTTTTTTGGTTTGTTTCCCAATAACATTTGCCTAAGTAAAACCAAGTAATTGTTTGACTAACATAATCTTTTCTCTTTTCAATTTCTGGCATGGTTTCTTCTAAGAGTTTAATTGCCTTTTCGTACTTCATTAATTTATATTGATTAATACCTTCGGAGTTCTTAAAATAAGGAATCATTTCGTCATTTTCAAATTCTGCGGAGACTTTTAACCCTAGTAGATTGTAAAATGAACATAGATCGAATCTTCCAATTTGATTGTAGCACAAGGCAATTCCGTGAAGTGATTTAATATAGGCTGTCTCATTTTCTTCTCTAAAAAAATTAATGCACTCGGTAAATAATGAAATAGCTTCATCAAAATAACCAAGATAAAATTTTGTTTGGGCTATGGTATATTTTACTTTGTGAATTAAATATTGGTTCTTTGTTTTGTCTATATAACTATCCGCCAATAGATAACTGTCTAATGCTTTAGGGTACTCTTTATTGTCATAATAAGCAATTCCAATAGTTAGGTATGCTCCACCAATAGTTTCTGCGTTTTTTGTATCCAACGCTTTGTTCAACAAACTGTCCGCATAAATCATTCTAAATTTTTTCTCCACTAAGTGCATTAAGACTTTATATGCCTTTGCTTGTTGTTCGTTATTCTTATCTTTCTTAGCTTCCTCTAACCATGAATTTGCATAAAGAAATGCCTTAGCTGTATCTTTTTTATTCTTTGCCACTTTATTTTCAAGAAGAAGGTATTTGTTATTACTGAATTGAGGTGCCTCATTTTCATACTTGTTTTCTGCCATTATTGACATTGTCGTTAATAGCACTATTAGACAAATGGATTTTTTCATTTTATTAGACCAATTATAAAAATCAGAAAATTACCTATTAAAACAGCTTTTTGTTTAAGCAAAAATAAATGTACTAAAAATATTCAGAGTTTAATCACTTTTGAGTTTCTACCTCTTTTAGTATCCTTACTCTTATTACTATTTACTATCGATTTTAGTACTACTTGATTCTGGAATTGAACATTTCGAATTCTGTATCCCATGATGCAAACAGTTGCCGGGGTGATTCTGCCGTTCTAGATTTGTCGGGAATTCAATAGGCGTTTAGCCAACAAGTACTGTTCAAATTACCCGGGAAGCAAAGAACAGGTTTAAAAATTATCACTAACATTTAACACTCATTCCACATGAAAATTTACTATTTGTATTTCGTATTGGTTTTATTTGCTATTTCTTGTGATTCGCCAATTAGTGAACCAGAGATTGCTATTACTCCAAACAAAATTAGTCGTGAAACAAATGACTATCCCTTTAATCCCTCCAACTCTTTTGATAGTGCTGGGCAGATTCATAATGAAATTTTAACATCATACTATGAGCATAAACCTTTGCCTACTGAAACAGATAGCATTATTAGTTTATTTCATTTAAAAGCTATGTCGCATCCATTTTTTTCTTCCCCCAGTAGTTCTGTTACAACTCCTATTTTAATCAGCGATCTCCAACCTTTACTTGCCAATCCGAACGATGTGCTTTTACAATTTTTGGACTCTTCAACTCTCTCGGAAAAAGCAAAAATTAGTTTGAAGTATTATATTCAAGAATTGTTACTTGCCTCAGAAACTAGTGAAGATTATGCAACGATTTATGACTACATTATCAATTATGAAGCACAGGTTGAAGCCAACACAGACTATACTTCTAATGATAAAGCGATTATTCTAACCATTACTTCTATAACAAGGCATAGTGTTTACATTAAAAAAAAGAAACCAAAAAAGAATACAGATCCAGACTGGGATTGGCTAACGACCAATGTTATAGGCGCTGCTGCTGGTGCCAGTGGAGATGTGCATAAAGCAATTTACACAGCACTTATCGCTGGAATTATTGAGAACAGGTAATTTTTATAAAAGTGCTTTCGTTTAAAGGGCTGCCTATTTGGTAGCCTTTTTTATTCATCAGATTGTTCCATTCTTTTTAAAAGATTCTCTTTTAAAGAATTTAAAAATTTTGTCCGTTCTGACTTACGGGCACAAATTTCATAAAAAGTTCTGTGAAATTGTCCTATTTCAACGTTGAATATTTTTCCGAAACTATACGCAATTTCTCTGATCTCAGATGACCCATTATTGAAAACACCCTCTGAGTGAAGCGCATATATCAATTCGATTATTCCAACTTTGGAACCTGTCCATTTTAAACTTAAACTATCTGAACTTCCTGAACATTCACTTTTCTTTAGTATTTTAATTGTCTCCATTAAGTATTTTTGAAGATCCTTGTTAGCAATTAATAGTGCAATTCTATAGTCATAAAGTGTTGAGAAATTTTTATCAGCGTTAAAATAGTAACTATCCACAGAGAATTTAATGTCTTGACAGCTTCTTGAAAAATACAAATTGTCAAGATGTTGGTGTCCATTATTATAATATTTGTATAATTCATGATTTTCGCTGAAGAAATCTTCTCGTTTTTTTAATTCCTTATTATAATATTTTTTCAGTGCTTTTGAGGCACTACCAGGCTTGTTTCGTTCTATGTTGTATAGTTCATTGAAAAAAATAAGTTTGCTTGTTAATTTGGGTTTTATACTCTTAAAGAATTCTATTTCATCTTTAGCTTCAATATTTATTTGTTCTGAAAAAAAGAGTCTTAGTTTTTCTAAACCATCTTTAATAATTATTATTGCTTGATAGCAATATTCAATTGTATCACCGGACGTTTTGTTTTTAATTGACTCTACTTTTTGTTCGATTTCATTACACAAGCTTTCTGAAAAATTTCTCATCTTTTCAACTGATTAAATTACTGGACAAAACTATATACTGTACTTAATTTCAACAAATGAAGCTTTCTTTCATTCCAGAATTGCATAGTATATTTTTCAGAATTGCATACTTCTTTCCCCTTTACTAGAACATAAACTAGTGCTTAAACAAAGTAACAAATGGAAAACTGCATCCCTTTTTCTAACTATTCACAACATTTTGTAAATCAAACTTACTACCTAGTATTCCCGTGCATTCCAATTATAAAATAGTGTACTGTTTTTGATTTAGAATAATGTTTAATTCTAGAATTGAATACTATAATTTTAGTTTGCAATGGCATAATTTGATAGGTTTGTTGTCGGTACTCCCCTTTAAACTTCACCAAATAGTATCAAAATATATAACATGACAGTGCCATCTAACACAGAAAAAATTAAAGCTATTTATCAGCTGCTATTTGAAATGGCTACTGGAAAATTGTTGTTTTCAATAAAAGAGCCTGTTCAGACTGATGATGTTTATGACATTCTTATTAAAAATTTACAGACCATAGCTCATGAACTTAAAACATTAGTTTTAGAAGTAGGGATGGTACCTCCTTATTATCCTTATCAAAACATCACCCAACTTTTGTTTATTTTAGATAGTAAACATCGTCTTCTAAATTTTAATCTGGAAGTAGTTCGTTTGATGAAGTATAGCTCTGTACAATTGCTAAACCATTCGCTTGAAGATTTCATCGATACCCGTTCGCAAGCTAATTGGAGCGCAATACAATCTGAACTTCAAAACAATGACTCATTTTTTACTTCCTTAGAACTTGTTTTTCTAACTCAAGACCAGCAAATTGTTCCTTTATACTGTAGCATTTCGAGATTAATTGCTTCGGACTTTATTCTTGTTACTTCCATTTCTACGTCCATCACTCCAATAGAAAACAAACCCTTTGGTCGTTTGCCACTTGATAATGATGAAGTAGAAACGCTACAGAAATTGCATGATTATATTTTGGAACATCTTGATGAACCTTTGCCTACTTTAAAGGAATTAGCAAGAATGTTTGGTAGTGAAGCGCATAAATTAAAAGTTGGTTTTCGAGCACACTATAGTAGTAGTGTGTATCATTTTTATCATGAAGAACGGCTAAAAAAAGCCCATTTATTGATTACTCAGACCTCCATTTCTTTAAAAGAAGTAGCCTATTTGTGTGGATTTACTAGTTATATTAATTTTTACAAAGCCTTTAAAAAGTACTACAGTTATCCACCAAGTCGTTTAAGTCGTCCCGATTCATTGCGCTAGTAAAACTCTCTAGCTTCTTAATTGAATATCGAAATGCCTGATTTGCATATTTTTATAAAAAATAATTTTTGAATTTTACCACAGTTATTATCAAAATAATTTTGAAATGAAGCTTTCCACTACCTTAAGAAGTCATTTAATTTACATTGTAGCAATGCTTCATATCGTGCTTTTCACTTATGCGGCGTTGAGTAAGGTTCGTGATTTCCACACTTTTCAAGTCCAGTTGGGACAATCCCCATTACTAAGCGCCTTTGCCGAGCCTGTGTCTTATATAGTTCCAACTGCAGAACTACTTATCAGCCTTATGCTTTTACTACCCCGATTTCGATACTTAGGGCTATATGCCTCATTCATCATGATGATGGTCTTCACAGCTTATATTTTCATAATGCTCCACTTTAGTCCTTTTACACCTTGTTCTTGTGGCGGAATACTAGATAATATGGGATGGAATGAACATTTAATTTTTAATATTGCTTTTAGTATAATTGGGGTATTTGGACTTTTATTGCATAAGCGGACACTAGCTTACAAAATGCGAGTTGCGTTACTGGGACTGATAACTTTCCTTAGTTTTTGTTTGGTTACGACTCTTTTTTTATTCTCGGAAGAAACAATTCATTACAATAACAATTTTATTCGTCGCTTTCCTAAGCATCCAACCTCTAGTAAAAAAACCATCGAGCTTTCCTACTCTTCTTATTATTTGGCAGGTTACGACTCAAAACACATTTATCTGGGCAATCGAACTGCGCCCTTGCTGGTCACTATTTTTGATCTTACTCTAACCAAAAAACGGGAAGTTCGAATCAAATTGCCTGATCTAAAATTATCTTTCCGAGCACCCCGTATGTATGTTCGAACCCCTTATTTTTATTTTTCTGACGGTAGTGTTCCATGTGTTTTTCAAGGAGATACCTTGGACTGGAATGCAAAACTAAAAATGTTTGGTAAAGCTTATTATACTGTTTTTAGACCAATAAATAAAGATAGTGCTGTTATTAGAGCCATCAGTTCCAAAACAAAAGAAAATGCACTTGGTGTACTTTCATTTAATTCAGGCATAAGGGTAAAACTAAACAATAACCTATTACAAAAACAGATAGATGGCATTTTTGACACTGATGGAATACTCCTTTATAATTCACAGATAGGAAAGATTATTTATACCTATTATTACCGAAATCAATTTATCATTACTGATTCACGATTCCGTTCGACTACCATTGGAAAAACAATTGACAGCGTAAGTCACGCTCAAATTCAGGTAGCCTCTATAAACTCAAATAATACAACTACGTTATCCAAACAACCGTTGACTGTAAACAAGCTAACGGCTACTTATGGAAACTATTTGTTTGTTAATTCTGCTTTAATGGGGAGATTTGAACCCAAAATTATGTGGACTCGTGCTTCTATAATTGATGTCTATGATTTAAAAGAAAATGCTTATTCATTTAGTTTTTATATCTATGATAAACAAGGAAGGAAAACCGATGAATTTGTTGTTGTAAATGACAAAGTTATCTCTCTAAACGGTAAGTTTCTTACTGTAGAGGAATTTAAAACAGATTACTACACGCCTTGGAATACAGTAAGATAAACTTTCAAGGGTATAAAATATACAGCGCAGTATCAGGGAAAGACCGAAAACCTGAAATAGAGTAGGTCATTAATATTTAATTTTTAACATTATGAAAACGAAAATTTTAAAATCCGTTTTTTCATTTGTTGCAGTGGCCTTTGCCGTGTTTGCAACATTTGCTTTTTCACCTTCAGCTAAAAATGCTGATGTAATTGATGTTTGGGGGCATAATCCTCTAGAGGATTGTGACATTACCAGTGTACTATGTCAAGACCAGGATAATAACCAAGCTTGTAAAAATACTGCTGGTGTTGATTTATTTGGTATGAGCAGCGAAACTGATTGTACCATTGAATTGTACAGAAAAGTCACTCCTTAAAAAAAAGTGCCGGATTCCAACAAAGGTTTCCGGCATTTTAATTTTTTTTGTCATTTCTTTGAACTTTCTGGTTTTAAATAGTGATCAAACCAGTCCTTGGTTCTGATTGTTAAATCGCGCTGTACACTGGCTGTCTTGATGGTATGTCCTTCCTTAGAGTACACGATAAAGACGTTTTTCTTCTCTAGTCGTCTAAATGCCATATGAAACTGGGCACCCTCCATCCAATACACAGCACCATCATTTTTCCCAGCCCAACTCAATAAAGGCGTGGTGCATTTTTCTAGGTTGGGTAAAGCTGAATTTCTTTGATAATCGTTCCAATCATCAAAAGGTGAAAAACCCATTCTCATTTGTTGTGTTTCATACTTCCATGCATTTGAACGTCTAGCTTGTGCCAAATAGGTAAAGTAACTCGAAATCATATTGCTAAGAGCAGAACCTGAAACTGCTGCCGCGAAAATATTAGTTTGGGTAATGATAAAATTAGTTTCATAGCCTCCAAATGAATGACCTATAATACCAATATGGTTCTCTTCCACAATATTTAATTTCTTAACAGTATTGACCGCCAATTCAACACACTCCAACGCAGAAATTCCTGGGCTTCCTACTTTATAATGAATATCAGGAAAGAGTACTAGATACCCATCCAAAAAGTAATTTGAGGCCGCAAATCCAATTGGGCCATATTCTGTTGGAATACTATATTGATGAAAACCATCTGACAATTTTTCATAAATATAAACTACCATTGGATACTTCCTCCCAGGAACGTAATCAGAAGGTTTGTATAGAATGCTTTTTAACGGCATTCCGTCCTTATTTTTATATTCTAATAACTCTGCCTTTCCCCATGAATAATACTCTGCAAATTGATTGGATTGAAAAACAAGTTTTGCAGGTTGGTTGCCTTTAAAATGCACAATTTTTGGAGGATTAACAGCCGTTTGTTCTATAAAAATATAATCGTCTGTGTGCTCTGCTTTTTGCAGTCTGCTTTTACCCGAATTTCCGAATATCATTTTTGAGACTGAAAGGTCTGGATTCATCCTATAGTAGCCGCTTTCACCATTACCAGACCTTGCAACTACTATTAATCCTTTGGAAAAATCAATGTTTCTAACGAAGTACTCGTCTTTATCCTGTGTTCTCACTAATGGATATAGTTCCTCGCACAATCTAAATTGCACATTCGTCTCTTTCCCACGTGTAATCCTTCGTGCAGAATAATCAAGGATATTAATAAGCCACATGTCGAACTGATCATATACTATAAAGTACTTTTCATCAGCCGACCATCCTGGGCTTATATATGGATAAGCAGGTCCAGGTACTTGGTGTTCCTCATTAGAAACTAAAATGGGGATAGTTGCTGTTACGTTTTGATGAATCCCTTTTTGCATATCATACACCCACCAATTACTGTCTCGAAAATAATATATATAGTTGCCTTTTGGGGATACTCCAGTCAATCCTGGTGCAGTAGATTGCTTGGTTAGCAATACACTTTCCTCACCAGTTTTATTGTTCTTCAAATAAAAATCAGCTGGAGCTACCTGCTCATATTGTGGTTCATACTGCTTAATATTATAACAAACCGAATACTTACCCTTTATTGTAAGCATCACATTGGGACGTATGTTGGTGCCTATAAAGTCAACTTTATTATTATTGGGCTGCCATTGCGCCATTTTGTTTAAGGTGTTGGGGTTTCCATACACTTTATTCCATCCGTATTCATACGGAGTTTCTGAATCCCAAATTTCAAAAGGCTCGTTAACGTCTTTCTTTTTTGGTTCGCTGTAGTAGAAAAAAACTTGACTGCCGTCCGATGAAAATTTCAAAGGAGATTTTCCTTCCCCAAAAATCATCTGACCTTTCAATTCTGACGTCATAATAGGATTTAAGCAACTTATTTTATGGTTTGACAAATTGTAATAATAGACTTTGTGCGAGCGATTACCATTCTCGTCAGTAAATGGTTCGAGAAAACTAATCGCATTAGAGTTCTCATTCCAAACTATTTTTTTATAGCCAGACTCTGTTTCTTCAACTGCTAATGGCAGTGTGTCAATTTTTTTATTATCAACTATGTATAAACAACTCTTTGTAGCAATAGCCACCTTACTGGATTTAGCCATTGAAAATTCAATACATTCCTGAAACATCATATCTTTACCCGTTCCTAGATCAACCAAAACTAATTTTTGGTCTTTTTCATCCTTACTTAAAATGGCTAATGTTTTTTCAGAAAATTCAAAATCAATTACTCGGGTGTATGATTTCCTTTTTCCTGAATCTAAATTCAATAGAGTGAGTACTGCGTTATTTCCAACCGTGGCAAAGTACTTACCGTTTTTACTAAATATGGAATTACCCGTGTCTGCAAATGCCGTTTTTTTACCAGATTTGATTTGTTGTATAAAAGTGGTATCTGCTCCATAGTCATAGTTCAGCGTGTAGCTTACCCATTTTCCATCGGGAGATAATCTTTCATCAAGAATGGTACTCCATTTGGCATAATCACTGACAGTAACGGGTTTTTTACTTTCTTGGCTAAAAGATGGTACCGCCAAAAGAAGCGGTACCATTATAAAACAAACTATTTTTTTCATCTAATACCCTGGGTTTTGTGGCAGTAGGTTGCTATTGAGTAAAAGTTCAGAAGCTGGGATAGGAAGCAACACCTGTGTACTTTCCCAATTGGGAGCAATAGCATTCATCACTTCGTTGGCTTTGCCAGTTCTCTTTAAGTCAAACCAACGGTGTCCTTGTTCTGTAAACAACTCAAAGCGTCGTTCCTTTGCCACAGCCTCAAGTAATTCCTCTTGCGTAACGGCAGTGGTAGGAGGCAATTCGGCTCTTAGTCTTATTTTGTTAATATCTGTTTGTGCTGCCACTATGTTATTGATGTGCGCATATGCTTCAGCTCTAATAAGATGCTGTTCGGCTAAACGGAACAAAATTGTATATTCTTCTGAAGTACCCGTAGGACCAGTCTTCTTATATTTATAGGATGAGTACCATGGTCCTCCGGTACCAGTTACTGTACGAATCCATTGTGCACGACGGGCATCACCCGTTTCAAATGCAGCCACAAACAAAGGTGATAGAAATGGTTTAGATGGTGGTCCACTAGAGAAAATAAATGTGCGCCCATCCTTAGTGTTTACGCCAGGCGTTCCAGGATGTAGTGCCAATATCGTAGCTGTTGATTGACGCAAGAATTCACTTGATAGATTGGTTACCCATGTATATGCAGGATTATCAATAACTTCTGTTGCTTTTGTAATTGCATTATCCCATTCCCCACGGTACAAAAATACGCGGGCAAGAAACGCCTTAACTACCGCCTTGTTTGCTCTCACTCTTTCAGAAGTTGGGTAAGCTTCTGGTAGTAGTGTTTCTGCTAACAAAAGATCCACCGTTATTTTTTGCCAAACTTGTTCGGCAGGCGTTTTAGAAATTACTGCATTAGCAGAATAATTTGTTGAGGTTACATACGGAACATCGCCAAAAAGGTTTACTAAATAAAAATGCAGGTACGCTCTTAAAAAGTAGGCTTCGCCAGAGAGTCTGTCTTTCTGTTCCGTGGTTAATGTAGTAGAAGAAGCAACTCCTTCTAAAATCAAATTTGTTGCGTATATCTCCGTATAGGTATTTTTCCACAATGGCGTTATTAGGCTGTTGGATGGCACAATCGTATGGTTGTAAAACTGTAGTATTTCCATATTGGCCGCTGTGAATTGCATTTCGTCTGCGTAGGTAGAAGAAAGAACGGAAAGCGCACCTAAGGTTCCGCTCACCATCCCTAATTCTCTCATGTGTGCATAAATATCCGATATGGCTGCGTCAGCTGTGACAATATCTTCAAATACAGCGGGTGTAGTGAGTTGTGATTGTGGTGTTTCTACTTCAATATAGCTTTCGCAACCTACTACCCAAAACGACAGTATTGCTAGTAAATTTTTAAAAATAGTTGTTTTCATAATTGTGTATTTTAGGTTAAAATGCAAGTTGTACACCAAAAGTAAATTGCTTTAATGGTGGTAATGAGGACATTGATTGGTTTTCAGGATCTACCCCTTTGAATTTTGTAAACGTGAAAAGGTTTTGACCTTGAATGTAAACCTTACCATTGAAAATTTTTGACCACGTTGAAGGTAGGGTATAGGAAAGGCTAATGTTCTTCATTCGAATATATGACGCATCGCCATAAGCAGCATTGCTATCCAATAAATTATAATAGGCTATCACAACATTGCTGTTTAATCCAGTGGAATATAATTGCGCTACCGCGCTATTTCCATTTTGCGGAAAATGATTTGCCATTTCCGAAGGTTGGTTAGCCAATGTTCCTGCAATTGGTGTTGTTGATTGATAGTTTCTCCCTTGTTGACTTACAAATTGCAGTAGGCAATCCAATGCCCAATTTTTGTACACAAATTGATTGGAAATTCCACCAAAATATTTAGGCGATGTATCGGCAATTGCTCTTCGGTCTTTATCGGGCGTTATTTGTCCATCACCATCAAAATCGCGAAATGTGTATGTACCCGTAGTTGGATCAATGCCTGTGAAATCATATACCTTTCTTATAAATAATGATTCTCCTAACACTAATAGATTTGCATAGGTAGAGGTTTCAAGATTTGGAAAAGCTATCAACTTGTTTTTAGGAACGGTAAGATTAAAGTTGGTCGTCCAAGAAAAATCCTTTAGTTTTATGTTCCACGTACGCAATTCGAATTCAAAACCGGTATTTTCTACTGTAGCATTAAAATTGGACTGAATTGTTGGAAAACCTGTGGTTCCTGGTAATGGAACACCAATAAGCTGATTTGATGAACGATTTTGGAACCATGCCGCTGACAAAAATATTTTGTCCTTTAAAAAGCCTGTTTCAATAGCTAGTTCTAGTTTTTTATTTGATTCCCAACTGAAATCAGGATTATACAATCGTGACGGCGTTAAACCTACCACACCGTTATACAAATAAGGAGAAAGTTGGTAGGTATCTAAGTATTGGTAATCTCCGATTTGGTCATTTCCTGATGTTCCGTAGCTTGCTCTAAGTTTACCAAAACTTAGCAGTTTATCTTGTTGATTAAAATACTTTTCGTTAGAAAAAATCCAAGCAGCACCTACTGCACCAAAATTCGCAAAACGATTCGCAGGACCGAAACGGCTTGAACCATCTCGACGTCCTGTGATATTAAGGATGTATTTCTCATCCCAATTCAGGTTTACTCTTGCAAAAACTGCGTTGTATTTGTATTCATTAGTTTCGTGACTTATTACCTTTATAGTACTTGCTGCTGCTAGGCTATTTATAAGTGCGTCGCTTGGGAAACCAGAACCCGATTGTGCCAGCTTCGTTGTCTTTTGGCTTTGAAAAGTTGTACCGACAAGCACGTCAGTCTTCAAAGCACCCCATTTTTTTTGATACTGTAGTTGTGGTTCAAAAATATACGATTTTCCGTTTCCATTGGATACCATCAATAGTGCTTCGTGCGTGGAAGTGTCAAACGGACTGTAGCTGCTTAGTGGGGTGGTTACGCTTTGTGACGTTCTGGTGTCGTTAAATCCTAAACTTGCTTTTGCTTCTAATCCCGTTGCCATTTTATAAGTTAGCAATGCATTGGCAATAAGGTTTTGATTGGTCATAAGGTATTTGCCTTCTAACGGTGCTAATGGATTTACAAATGTTCCATTTTCCCAATTTAGGTTTCCTTCTTCATCAAAAAGTGCAGGAGCATTTGGCGCTAAAGAATAGGCTCTAGAAGTAAGGTCACGACCGGGCAACGTGTTTTTGTCTTCAATATAGTCGGCAGTAACGTTTAAACTAAAGCGATTGTCTGTGGACTTATGCGTTATTGAACTGTGGACGGCACCTTTACCATAGTCATTGTTTCCGGGGAACACAGTTGTTTCTTTTCTGTAGGTTCCGCTTAGGAGGAATTGTGTATTGTTACCGCCACCCGACACAGAGGCTTGCGCATTTGTAATGTATGCTCTTCCCCCGATTAATTCTTTTCTCCAGTCTGTATCTCTTGTTTGATCCCATGTTCCATTAATGTCATAGGCACTGGCTGGATATGTTGCAACACCATCATTTTCGAAAGCCTCCGTCCTCATGGCGAGGTATTGTTGTGTATTCATCATGTCAAGATTTCGAGCTACTTTGCCTATCGTTGAGAAAAAGTTAAGGTTAAGCCTTGTGCGGTCGAACTTTCCTTTTTTGGTTGTAATCAAGACCACGCCATTGGCTCCCCGGCTCCCATATATTGCAGTAGCATCGGCATCTTTAAGCACCTCAATGCTTTCGATATCGGCGGGATTCAAGATGTTTAATGGGTTGTTTAAACCCGAGATTGCGGCTGCAGAGACTGTTGCGTCACTAAGCGATTGCGACGAATAAGGCACACCATTCACCACATATAGCGGATCATTCCCTTCGTTTCGAATGCTGTTTCTCCCACGCACCTGAATGCCAAAACCACCTCCTGGTAGTCCTGAGTTTTGCGTAATATTGACCCCTGCCATACGACCTTGCATGGCGGCCAGCACATTGCTTACGGGTTGTGTTTCTATATCTTTAGCCGTAATCTTAGCAATACTACCCGTGCGTTCTTTTTCTTTGACGGTATAATAGCCCGCATTGATGGTTACTTCTTTTAATGAAGTGGCATCTTCCGCTAATAGTATTTGTAAATGGGTTTGATTGCTGATTGCGGTTTCTACCGTTTTGTATCCCAAAAAGGAAAAAACGAGTACATCCCCTGTGGTTGCTGCTATGGTAAAATACCCGTTTTGGTCTGTCAGTGTTCCTAACGCTTTGCCTTTGATGGTTATGGCTACGGCAGGAAGTGGCCCATTGGCATCGCTCACGATGCCCGTGATTTGTTGTTGTGTTTGTTGCCTCTTTGTTAGAGGACTTGCGAAAGAATGCATACTGCACAGCACTACTACTAGAAGCTGCGTGCATTTAATTGCTTTCTTTTTTAGGATAAATGAAAATTTATTCATAAAATTGATTGGTTAAATGAAACATTGGTTTTGTTTGTCTAGGGTTCTCTATTCGACCGGTAAGAAGAGTTAGAGGCCCTTTTTTTTATTAAGTTTAGTTGTTTTAATTCCTCATAGGCATTTTTTTAAGTTAGACTTCTTTTTTTTCTTATTACCTACGGACGCAACTAACTAAACCCAATTATTAGGCGCCCGCAGGCTGGTATAAGAAAAGACATGTTGTGCGATTCTTTTAAAATGAAGAGTGCTTGGAATACTAAGATGAGGTTCCCGCCTTCGCGGGAATGCATAAAAAAAGGCGCAGAACTCAGCTTATTGCCTTAGAGGTACTGGTATACCGATGCAACAATAAGTGAGCCCACGCCATTAAGCGTGAGCATCTTACTTATCATCTCGTTGCAAAAGTACCAGTTTTCTAAGGCGAGATTCAAAGCGAATGCTTCAATATTGTATTTGAAGAATCGCAAATTTATGTAAACGACCGCAATATACATAATTATTTTTAATTACGCTCGAACGACCGTGATTTTTTATTACTTAAACTTTTTCTTTGTTACTATGATGGAAGTTAATAGCAAAATATGCGGATACATTACCAAAGAATGGTTGAATCCTTGGTTAAAGGATGGTAAATCACAAACTGCATTTGCTAATGCTCATAATGTTGAAGAAAGTACTATTAGGAAGATAAAAGGAGCAAAAAAATATCGAATTCCAGTTGAAACATTAGAAAAAATTTGTGAAGCTCGAAATCTAAAGCTTTCAGAGTTTTTTAAATTAATTAACCTCTAATTGAGTCTGGTCGATATATCTAATTGGCCATCGGGCAACCAAAGATTCGTTCCTATTGGAAAACGAATTAAAAAAGTAGTGCTGCACCCGACTTCTTTTGATTTATATTATTTCAAAGAACCAAAAGAAAAATACCCTTGGGAGTTTTGGAATGAAATTATTGCGTATGAGGTTGGAAAAAAGTTAGGATTTAATGTTTTAAAGTATGAACCTGCTATTTTAGATGGAATAGGTGGATGTCTATCTAAATCAATGACAGAAGATTTTACTCAAGAATTAATTCATGGACAGCAAGTATTACTGAGGATTTATCCTGAATTTGAGACAAAGAAAGGAACTGACCATACTTTTCAACTTGTTGAAAGTTTTTTCAAATCTATGAACGAAGAAGAGCATAAATTAATAATAAACGATTTTATTGAAATGCTTGTTTTTGATGCTATTATAGGAAATAGAGATAGACATCAACAAAATTGGGCTATTATAAGAGAGATTAAAGTACAAATAAGAACCGGTAAATATTTTAGTTTAAAAAAACAAACAAATTTACCTATCATTACAAGAACTGTTCGTTTTTCTCCTCTTTTTGACAACGGAAATTGTTTAGCCTATAATATTATTGAAGAAAATTTACATAATTTTATTGATGATGAAAATAAATTAGACAAATATTTATTTGGTGAAAAAGCTGTATCACACCTAAAATGGTACGGTGCGGCAATGCCACATATAGAATTACTTAATCATATATCAAAAATATATCCAGAAGTAGTTCTAAAATCTATTATAAGAGTTGAAAGTCTTTTTAATGAAAATATAATTAATGATATTGTTTTAAACATAGATAATGGTACTATCTTTGCAGATGAAATATATAGCCTTTCTCCAAAAAGAAAGGAGCTAATAAGTAAATTAATAACAACAAGAACGAAACGCCTTATACAAGCATTCTTGTAATATGATATTAAAAAAAATCTATTTAAGTTGGAGACCAGGAAAAGGAGATGGTCGCTATTTAGTAGGTGTCTTTTCAAGAGAAAATTCATCTGGAGATGATATTTTGTTTAAATATCAAGCTGATGAAGTTGTAAAAGCTAAAGAAAAAGGATTTTATAACTATCCAGAGTTTCCTGATTTTGATAAAGAATATCGTACCAATTTGAAAACAGCACTTTCATTGAGATTGATGCCTAAAACTAGAGCTGATCGAAATAATTATTTGTCTTTTTGGAATGCTAACGTCAATGGTTTAGATTGGTTTGATGAATTAGGCTTTACTCAGGGAGAATTAGCAACAGACACTTTTGAATTTCTTGCTGAGTATCCAAAAAAACATAATGGCATAGGAATAAACTTTGTGTCAAGTGTTGCAGCATTATCTCATCTAAAATTAGCAACTGACTGTGTCAACATCGGAGATAAATTAAGGTTTGAACTTGAACTAGAAAACAAATTTGATAAATCAGCTGTAAAGATTTTCAAAAGAAATGATTTTATTGGCTATGCCAAAAGAGGTCATAACTTATTCTTTCATAAAGTCAAAAATGATGAAATAGACATCAGAGTAACAAATCTCGAAAAAAATGGAAAAATGAATCAGATTTATTTTTCTGTAAGAGTTTTTAATTAAATGAAAAGATGCCTAGCGCATCTTTTTTTATTCCCAAAAAGCTTAGTTAAATTCCCAAATTGCATACTTGTTAAAAAATTAAAAAACATATTTTGAATAAAAATTTCAAAATATGGAGTGGTATGAAATTGTAATCGCAATACCTATAATAATTAGTGGTGCTTACATCAGAGGTAAAATCTATAAGCATAAAAAGAACATACATTATAATGATAGTTGGAAGAATAGGAAAAAATGAACGATGCTAAGAGGAGTCTTTTTTTTTAAAATTCATAATCAAAATAGCATTATATTAGCTTCTTAAAATCATTATTTTAGATGGACAATAAACAATCTGATAAATTTTTCAGAAATTATAATTCATGGGTTTCCGGGAATACTTTAAAATTTGGTAACTTAACGAACCAAAGAGTGGTTCCTGAATTCGTTAATTCTATCAAAAGATTATATTATAAATTTGGTCATACTACAATAATATTAGACTTTTCTGAGGTAACTAAAATCTACCCTTACCCTACAGCAGCAATAGCAGGATATATTCATTATTTCAAACATGAACTAGGCCTCACATTTGAATACGAAAATATTCCTAAATACCTAAAAAACATTCACTTTTTTGAACCAATTGAAGTATCAAAAACTACTATTAATAAGAATGATAATTGTTTAGACAAAATATGGTTATTTAAAGACTCTAACGAAGTCCACCAACTAGTTTATGGAATACTCGGAAGTATCAGGACATCCATAGAATGTGAAGCGGGAATAATTGATGCCTGCACATGGGGATTAAACGAAATAATGGATAATGTAATTCAACATTCGGAGGCAGAATGTGGCTTTGCAATGGCAGCAGTTCATAAATCAACTAAAAATATCAATATTTGCATTTTTGACTATGGTATTGGTATTTACCGTTCATTAAAAAAATCAAAATACCATAACCCTAAAAATGCACCCGATGCAATTTCATTAGCAGTGCAAGAAGGAGTCACACGAGATAAAAAGATAGGTCAAGGAAATGGAATGTGGGGGCTCTACAACATAGTAACACTCAACTCGGGTATGATGAGCATTATATCAGGCAAGGGAGGTTTAAGCCTCGTAAAAGGAAATATGAGAACATTTCAGGAAATACAAATGTTAAGTTCAACTCAGCAAGCTACAACTGTAAATTTTAACCTCAATTTAAACAAAGAAATATCCATAAAAGAAGCCCTCAACGGTAGCGAACTTGTAGATATGTACATAGAAAATATGGAAGACGAATACGATAGAATTATTTTCAAAGTAGCAGATGCAACCTCTGGCACAGGAACAAGACAATCAGGATTAAAAATAAAAACAGAAGTAATCAATCTTTACAAAAAAACAAAAAAACCAGTAATTATTGACTTCGCGGAAATTGGAATTATTTCATCATCCTTCGCTGATGAATTTATTGGTAAATTAGTGGTAGAACTGGGTTTTTTTCAATTTCAAAAAATCTTTACACTAACAAATATGAATACTACTATACAAACAATCGTTCAAAGATCTTTAAGTCAAAGAATGGCACAATCATTGTAAAATCGAACTATCAAATATCTATTAATTTAAAGATAAATTTATACTTAAATGTAATAATTCAACCCAAAAGTTATACTTATAAGTATATTTTTTAACATTAATGTAGCATTTATATCTATTTTTTTATATACATTTGCAACCAAGATTTTCTCTAAGAGATGATATGTATATAAACGCTCTGAATTTCTTAACTATAGTGGCTACTAATAACAAAAAATACTGGCTCCCCAATTGGGAGCCTTTTTTTATTCCAAAAACACGTAGTTAAATATCTGAAATGCATAGACCAATAACTTTCTAAAGTCTATTTTGTTCCTGTTTTTAAGATTTAAACTATGTAATGGTGGGAGATAATTGGGTTGGCTATCGTTATAGTTTTTGGTGCGTTTGTCCGGAGTTATGTTTATAAGAATAAATATAAGTGGCGGAATGATAGTTGGAAAAGTAGGAAGAAATAGAGATGCGAAGGCATCTTTTTTTTGTTTTTATAGGAAATTGAAAAACGGGTATTTATACGTATTGAGAATGTGATGAAAAAGGGTTACTTTGGTGTTTTTAAAATATATTTTATGGGATTGTGGAAATCCGTAAAATAATTATTCGGAAATGTAATTCCTTTACAGCTAATCTTTAAAATAAATATTATGGGAACAACAGTCGGAAACGTATTAATATCTTATGATATTGACAAGCTTCACACACAGGTAAAAACAGCTTTAGAAAATTTGGGTTATCATGAAACTTTTAAAAACTCAAATGACTCTAAGATTTATCAATTGCCAAACACAACAATGTGGCATGCAAAAAAATCATCAGACCAAGCAATGAATGATTTAAAGACAGTATGCAGTAATAACGGAGTTAAGCTTGAAAAAGCTGTAACGGTTAAAGCAACTGAATTTGTAGGATTATAAAACATTTTAGCAAGCAATGCTTATTAATTAAAGTAGGCATTGCTTATTTTTATATGCTGGCCTTAATCGCAGATATTCTAGAACATTTTAATTCCGAAAAGTATTATTATCTATTTTTATTGAAACATTTTATATAGTTATTATTTCTTTTTAATTTGGGATAATAATAGTTAATAGTTTGTAGTTGTTGGAGGTGGTTTAACTTTTTATTTAAAGTGTTTTTTTAGTTCATCTGATTGAAATAATAATTCCATTTCGCACATTGCTTTTATTGGATTTTGAATGTCAAAATTTCCAAGAGCAATTGAATTTTCAATAGCTGTCTTTATTTTTGGTTTTAATTTCAAATAAATATCATCATTTTGTTTTGTAAAGTATTTTTGTGTTTTTTCGTAACTCTTTAAGTGTTTTTTTAGTTGTACTTCTGCACTTGAACAGGTGTTGTAATATTTTGATGTTTTTTCAAAATGGAGTAGAAACCAAAACTCTATGCAAGGATTATTAACAATTACAGCGACATTTGGATAATTTTTAGCAAGGTCTGTTTTGTATTCGTTAAAAACTTTGAGCGGTGATTTTTTCCCTTTTGGAGCTTCGTTTTCTTCTTTTATAACGCTATCTAGGTCGATAATCCAAAATACTTTTGTGAACTCTTTATTGGACAAATCGCAAACCATTTTGTATTGCTCTTCTACACTTTTTTTGTTTGGAATTTCCGGTTTTATGCTTACACGAATATCTCGTTCATTCCTCTTTAGCATTTGCAAATACCAAACTTCTGTTTCTCCGTCAACCACAAGAGCGAATGAAGGGTTTGTTTTGGTTATGATTTTTTTGGACTTTCTCATAGACTTAAATCAATGAAAGTGTCGCCCAAGTTGGGTGTTCCACTTAATTTACCGCTTTTGTATGCGTTTAAAACATTAGTTGTGTTTCGCACTACAGAACTGTCAAAATCAATTAAAGAATAAAGTTCTGTTGAGCAACTTTCTTGTTTGTCTGTGAACCATATTGCATCATTTCTGAAAATGTCTTTGTTGTCTAAAATTTCTCTGTTATGTGTAGTTGCGATTATTTGAGAAGTTTTAGCATTCAAAAGAAATGAGAGAATGAAATGCAAATATAAATCAGGGTGCAAAGAAGCCTCCAATTCATCAATTGGAAATGCAGTTGAATTTTTGATTAATAAAGCTAATAAACCAGCAAATCCGTAGTAACGTCTTGTTCCTTGCGACTCTAATTCTAAAGGCAATGTGTATTTAGTGTTATTTACGGTATGTTCAAACTCAATATTTACAGCTGTTAATTTTCCTTTTTCTTGTAATTCCTTAATTTTTTCACCAGGAGCTTTTATCTGCTTCTTTAAAAACTCAATAAAATCATCAGGAATATCTTTTTCTTCTTCCTGGATGATAATGTCTGATATATTAAAGTCCGCTTTCTTTAAAATGGATACAACATCCGCTTTAGCAATTTCGTTGTTATCGATTCTTGAGGTTACAAATCCCTCTAATTCTGTTCTTGTATAGACTAATGGACTTAGGTAATTTTCAAACCATTCAACAACTTCTTGTAATTCTTTGAGATCAATATTTGTTTTTAAATATCCACCAAGTACAGTGTTGTTCCATAACGTATTAGCTTCTAAAGTTTTTTCAAAAACCTTGTCGGCCGAAATTTTACTACCAAATGCTATTTCGGTAAATTGATTTGACAAGTTCGTTTTTCTTTTAAAGACGTTGGCTTTGTTAGGATTGTGAAAATATAATTCCTCAGTTACAATTGCTTTTTTGAAAAATTCAACTTCATAAAAGTATTTAATATTATTTTGAAAAAATTCAATGGAAATAATAGAGTTTTCTTTTGGCGTTTTTGCATCAAAGAGGAAAGGATTGAAATCTAACTCATTTGTCTTTTTACTCTCTGGTTCAAGAACAATGTCTCTAAGAAAATCAAGAGCTTTTAAAATTGTAGTTTTTCCAGATGCGTTCGCACCATAAATTAAGGCAAGTTTTAAAATTCTTTGCCCGCCAAAATTCATAATATATGCATCTTCAAGATGTGTCGATTTGTCTGCCTCAAATGAAAGTGTTTGTTTGTCTTTTATTGAACCAAAATTTTGAACACTAAAATTAATAATCATTTTTATCTCCTTTTTTGTAAGTTGATTACAAATATAGGAATAAAAATTATTAATTGATTACTTTTGTATATTAATTTGTAAGTTGATTACAAATCTAAGGTCTTTTGTTGTTTTTTTTATTAAAATTTCAATTGTTGGTCGTTGTGTTTGTAACTTGCTAGCATGATTGATTCAGTATTTATCGGATTTTATTATTATGCTTATTTTATTTATATCTTTGATATCTAACCAATTAAATTTTAAAATCATGGCACTTAAACCCGGACCAAAAAGAATAGCAGACTCCACAGGAAAACCAGATAGACGTCAGCGAGATAATAAAGATACACCTGGTAATACACCTTCTTTAAAGCCACCTGTGCCGAAGAAGAAATAATAAATGATAAAGATGCTAAGGCATCTTTTTTTATTCCAAAAAAGCATAATTAAATTCCCAAATTGCATACTTTTTAAAAAATTAAAAAACATATTTTGAGTAAAATTTTCAAAATATGGAATGGTATGAAATTGTAATCGCAATACCTGTTATGATAGTTGGTGTTTACATCAGAGGTAAAATCTATGAGTGGAAAAAGAATGTGTATTATAATGATAGTTGGAAGGATAGGAGGAAATAAGAAGTTTCTAAATCAATTGATTAAGAGTAAAGAAGATTATTTTACGTCTAAAATAAATGATTTGTATTACCTAATAAAGCTAAAGGAATAATCATTGGAAATTAAGGATTGGATAAAAGCTGTGTGATAATTTTTAAATTGTAAATGATTCAGATTTAGATACCGAAATTATTAATCAAAACTATAATTCAAACTATTTTTCAAGTCTAAAGAGAAATTATATTAAAAAAGATTTTCAATAGATTATTTACTATTGTATTAAAGTAGTTTTGATTTAAATTATTTTTATCATTTTTGTTTGGAAATACACTAAAGCTCAAAATGAATTATTTTTTTTAACGATAAGTTTTTAATATTAAAGTTTACCGATAATACTAACTCCCATTTGATTTCCATTATAGAAAGGAGTTACTAAAAGAGCTGTCTTAGTTTCTTTCTTAAAAAACAGTTTTTGCATTTTTGGATATAACCAGTAGGCTGTTTTAGTACACAAAATACCTATACCTGCCCCTGCTGCAACATCGGTTAACCAGTGTCTGTCATTATATATTCTGAATAATCCTGTTCCAGAAGCCACTATATAGCCTGAAATACCATACCAAATAGAGACATCTTTATATTCTTGCCAAAGAAATTCTGCACCTGCAAAAGCTGTTGCTGTATGACCCGATGGAAAAGAATTAAAAGATGAACCATCTGGACGCTCCACTTTAGTTATACTTTTTAAAGGAAGTGTTGTTCCTGCCACCAATAGATATGAGGTTGCTAAAATTAAGGTTCTATCTTTAAAATTATTTTTTCCCTGAATTCCCATAGCATTTAGTGCATATACAGAAGCTGCAGGAACATATTGGGTAATATCATCAATTGTTATTTTTTTGTCAATGTTTTCATTTACCTCTTCCTTAATTTCGGCATTAAAGTCTTTAATGCCATCGCTTTCAATTCCGATTATTCCATATCCAATAAGTACTCCTGGAATGATGAACTGTTTATATGCTATTTTTTTAGAAGCAATTGTATCCTTTTTGATATTTTGTGAACAAATTGCTTGAGAAATGAGAAATGCCATTATTAAGGCCTTATAGTTCATTTTTTTTTAATTTAATTAATAAACTTTTTCATATTATAATCACATGCTTACTTGTGTATCTTTTTAAATTTAATTTATGAAGTAAAGAGTCTTTTAAAGAGTTATTATATTTTTAAAGAATACATTATTAAGCTATGATACTTTTTTTTATGATAATAATTGATTTTGCTTTACAAATATCTGTTCAAAATCTGTAGCAAATCTGTATATTTTTATAGTCAACGATAGAATTAGAACAGAATTGCTCACTAATTTTACGTACTTTTAAAATCTATAATATAAATCATGAAAATCTTACTTGTTGAAGATGAACTAGAAATGCAAAAAAGCATTGTACACTTTTTAGAACTTGAAAAATTTAATGTAGAAGTTGCCAATGATTTTGAAATTGCTTTTGAAAAAATACAATTGTATGAGTATGATTGTATCTTATTAGATATCACTTTACCAAATGGTAATGGATTAGATTTGATACAATCAATAAAAAAAGTTAGACCAAAAACAGGTATCATTGTTATATCGGCAAAAAACTCTCTCGATGATAAAATAGATGGGTTAAATCTTGGTGCTGATGATTATTTACCAAAACCCTTTTATTTACCCGAATTAAATGCTCGAATAAAAGCCCTAATAAGAAGAAATACTTTTGATGGAGTTGACATTATAACCATTAATGAGATTACTATTTATTCTGAAGAAAGAAAAGTTTTAATTCACAACTTAACAATTAATCTAACGGCTAAAGAATTTGATCTCTTAATTTATTTTATTGCTAACAAGAATAGGGTTATTCAAAAAAGTGCCTTAGTCGAACATTTATGGGGCGATAATGCTGATCAATTTGATAATTTTGATTTTATATATAATCATGTAAAAAACTTAAGAAAAAAGCTAATTGCAGCAGGCTCTTCAGATTATATTCAATCACTATACGGAATAGGATATACCTTTAAAACAGAACTATGAAACTATTAACCAAAACAAGCTTCTATTACTTTTTATTTACTGTTCCAGTACTGATTATTAGTTCTATATTATTCTACTTTTTTTTACTCCATGAAATAGGAGAAAGTAATGAGACAATATTAGAGTCTAGGGTTAAAGTCATCGAAAATTATATAAAAGACAATAACACTTCTCTTTTAAAAGTTTTAGAAAATAATAACGAAGTTTTTGTTAGTGAAGTTGAAGAAAATAATTTAATGCCACAAAGTATAAAAGACACCTTAATTTTTTCAGACATACAAAAAGAAGATGTTGCTTATAAAATGCTAACAGAAAATATTACAATCAATGAAAAATATTATAAAATTAAAGTTTTAAAAAGCACCATAGAATTTGATGAGTTAATGGAAGTAGTTTCAATTGCTTTTATCACTTTATTGTTACTTCTCTTTATTTTAATTTATTTTATAAATATTAAAATCTCAAAAATAGTATGGCAACCTTTTTGGTTTACATTAGATTATATAAAAAATTTCAATGTAACCTCTTCACCAACTATATCATTAAAGCCAAACAATATCAATGAGTTCAATGAATTAAATACTTCCATTAATCAAATGACCTTAAAAATGGTTAGCGATTATCAGAATCAAAAGAAATTTACAGAAAATGCTTCCCATGAATTTCAAACCCCTTTTGCCATTATTAAAGGTAAAATTGATTTATTGCTGCAAAACCAGAAATTAGACGAAGAATCACTTCATTTATTAATCTCTATTGATGAAACAACTAATCGCTTGAGTAGAATTAATAAATCGTTGCTTTTACTTTCTAAAATCGAAAACAGACAATATGAACATTCTGATAATGTATTGCTACTTCCTTTGATTGAGAAATGTAAAGCTTTAAATGAAGATTTTATTTTAGATAAAAATATTAAATTTAGTATTGAAGATTCAGAAGAATTATACTTTAAAATTAACTATGAACTCTGTTACATCTTATTCAATAATTTGATACAAAACGCTATTCGTCACAATGTTGAAAATGGTATCACAACTGTTCTAATAAAAAAGAACAGTATAGCAATTAGCAATTCAGGTGAATTAAACCCTTTAAACGACAAAATTATATTTGAACGTTTTGAAAAAAACGGAACTAATTCAAACTCAATTGGTTTAGGTTTATCGATTGTCAAAGAAATTGCAGAAGTTTATAACATTGATATTTCTTATTCTTTTGAAAACAAATTGCATGTTTTTACATTAAATCAATTCGAATAGAATTCAAATAGATTTAAGTTTGACCTTTACATTATAATTTAAAACTTATAATGATGAAAAAAGTAATTTTATTAGCTGCAATAGCTATAAGTACAGTAGGTTGTGCACAATCTAAAGAAAAAAAAGAAGTCCCTAAAGTGGTAGCTGATGCTTTCGCAAAAGAATATCCAAATACAAAAGTAGCTTGGGATATTGAAGATGATGGCTTTGAGGCAGAATTCAAATTAAATGGAAAAGATGCTTCAGCTGATTATGACAAAAATGGTAACAAATTAGCTACAGAAGTTGAAGTAAGCGAATCTGAATTACCAAGCTCAGCATTGAGTTACTTAAAAACTAATTATCCAAAAAGTAAAATAAAAGAAACTGCGAAAATCATTGATTCAAAAAATGTTGTTACTTATGAAGCTGAAATAAAAATTGACGGTAAAAACAGTGATTTACTTTTTGATGCTAATGGTAGTTTTTTGAAAATCGTTCAAGGAGATTAATTCTTAATTTTATTGTTTAGTTTAAGAGAATATTTTTATAATAAAGGTATTCTCTTTTTAAATTTAATTTTTATGGGTATTAAATTTGTTTTTTTCGCACTCCTTGTTTCCTTAAATATATTCTCTCAGAATAGAAGTGTGGATTTTTTTATTGAAAAAGCAGTTTTAAATTCAGCTTTACTAGAAGATTTGAATAATCAAACTAGTGCAGTATCTATTGACAGTTTGGTTTATAAAGCAAATTTAAAACCACAACTTAACGCCAATTTATTTACCAATTATGCACCAGTAATTAATAATATAGGCTATGATACTGCTTTAAGTAACGGTCAAACTGTTAGTGGATTGGTTGGTTTTTCTCAAAAAATAATTGGTAATGAACAAAAAAATAATCAATTAAAAGCGCTTACCTTGTTGAAAGACAAGATGAGTTTTAATAAAAAAATTACAATTAATGACATTAAAAAAGCCGTTCAATTGCAATATATTGTTACCTATTCAGACCATAAACAATTGGTGTTTTTACAACAACAACTTGATTTATTAACTAATGAGTTAGAAATATTAAAAAAGCTAACCCAGAAATCTATTTATAAGCAGACAGATTATCTACTTTTTCTCTCTACAGTTTCTCAACAAGATTTGATTACTCTTCAAATGAAACAACAATTTGTAAATGATTTAGCTGTTCTAAATTATTTATGTGGTACAAACGAAAAGGAAAGTGTTGAATTATTGGAATCCAAACTTGAATTAAATCGATTAATTACAGCTGATGAATCCATTTTTAATAATCAATATAAAATTGATAGTTTAAGCATTCAAAATCAAAGAAAAAATATTGCTAATACCTATAAACCTTCATTATCTTTATTAGCAGATGCAGGTTATAATTCTACACTAACGGTTCAGCCTTATAAAAATTTTGGATATAGTGTTGGTTTCAATCTCTCTATTCCGTTGTATGATGGTCATCAAAGAAAATTACAAATTAGTAAAAATGATTTAGCTCAAAAAACAAATATTGCTTACAAAAGTCAATTTGAAAGACAGTATAAGCAACAACAAGAACAGCTGATTACAAAGATTAATCAAAATGAGTTTTTGCTTGAAAAATTAGAAAAACAATTAAAAATCAATGAAACCTTAATTTCTGCCTTTACTAAATTACTAGTTTCTGGAAATGCAATTATTACGGATTATGTTTTGGCTTTAAACAATTCCATTACTATTCATAATACTATTGCTCAAAACAATACCAACAGATTACTTTTAATCAATGAATTTAATTACTGGAATACCAATGAAAAATAAAATACTTTTAAACGCTTGTTTTCTTTTGTTTATACTCGTTTTTACTTCTTGTAAAAAACAAGAAACAAATAGTAAAGAAACTGAGGTGATAGTACCTGTAACAGTAACTCATATTGACACAACGAGTATTGATGATTTTGAAGAAGTTTCTGGTACCGTTTCCTATATTGCGAAAACACCTATTAAAGCTACTATTACAGGTTATATTACCTCTGTATCTGTAAAAACAAATGATTTAATTAGTAGCGGTAAAACTTTATTTACTATAAAAACAAAAGAAGCACTTGCTTTAGGTAATGATGTAAACAAATTAGATCCAAATCTGCATTTTGGAAAAGCAGTTGCCATTCAATCTAGTACAAATGGCTATGTTACTGCAATGAATATTGAAAAAGGAAACTATGTGCAAGAAGGTGATATATTGGCTATTATAAATGATTTAGAGCGTTATGGAGTGATTATTAATGTTCCTTTTGAATTAAAAAAGTACATCAATTTAAATAGCACTTTATCTGTTTATTTACCAGATGGAAGAGTTATAAGCTCTACTGTAAAACAATTTATTCCTTCCGTTGATGTGGGTTCTCAAATGCAAAGTATATTTTTAAAAATAGATACTAAAGAAAACTTACCTGAAAATTTAATCGTTTCGGTTCGTATACCTAAATCTCAAAAAGCTTCCTTAATTTCTTTGCCTAAAACTGCTATTTTAAGTGATGAAATTGAAACTGAGTTTTGGACCATGAAATTGATAAATGATTCTACTGCTGTGAAAATTCCTGTGCAAATTGGTATAAAAAATCAAGAAAGAACTGAAATAATTGCCCCAAAATTTGACTTGAAAGATCAATTTTTAACTTCTGGAAATTATGGAGTTGGAGATACTTTAAAAGTAAAAATCATTAAAAAGCTTAAATAATGAAGAACTTTTTTGTAACATATAAAAGTGGTTTAAGTACTCTTATTTTCTTGATTTTAATTGGAGGTGTTTTTACCTACTCTAAAATGCAAACCAGTTTATTTCCTGAAATAACCTTTCCAAAAATAAAAGTTATTGCCGATGCGGGTCAACAACCTGTTGATAAAATGATGATTACGGTTACAAAACCGCTTGAAAATGCCATTAAAAAAATACCTAACCTAAAAACTGTTAGAAGTACCACTAGTAGAGGAAGCTGTGAAATATCTGCTTTTATGGATTGGAAATCCGATTTAGATGTCAGTAAACAACAAATAGAATCTAGAATTAATCAAATTCGTACTAATTTACCACCTTCCATTCAGATTACAGTAGAAAAGATGAATCCCTCTATTCTTCCTGTAATTGGTTATGCCATTGAAAGTAAAAATCGCACCCCAATTGAAGTAAAAAAAATAGCCAACTATGTAATGAAACCTTTCTTTTCACAAGTTGAAGGAGTTAGTGAAGTGCGAGTTATAGGTGGAAAAGAAAAAGAATACTGGATTGAATTAGACCAAAATAAAATGACTGCTTATGGAATTACTCCTGATGCCGTTTCACAAGTTTTAAGTCAAACTAATTTTATTACTTCTAATGGTTATTTAGCAGATAATCGCTACTTATATTTAACCTTAACGGATGCTCAAATAACGAATAAATCGGATATTGAAAATTTAGTAGTTAGTAATAATGGTAAAGGCATTATTACCTTAAAAAACATTGCAACTGTTGCTATTGAAGAAGCAAAAGAATACATTAAAGTTAATGCCAACGGTAAAGAAAGTGTATTAATTGCTGTGATTAAACAACCTAATGCTAATTTAATTACGATGTCAACAGACATGGAATTAAAGTTGGAAGAGTTACGAAAAATCATTCCAAAAGATGTAAAAATAACACCTTATTATGAGCAATCCACTTTCGTAAATGATGCTGTAAAAAGTGTGACGGATAGTTTATTAATTGGATTATTCTTAGCCATAATTGTTGCTATAATTTTTCTCAAATCAGTAAAAGCAAGTGCTACTATATTAATTGTGATTCCTGTTACTTTATGCTTAACCTTATTGGTTTTATATTTTACTGGGCAAACTTTTAATATTATGACTTTAGGTGCAATTGCTGCCGCTTTAGGATTAATTATTGATGATGCCATTGTGGTTGTAGAACAAATTCATCGTACCCATGAAGAACATCCAGATGAAGAAACAGTTACATTAGTACAAAAAGCAATTCATTATCTCTTTCCGGCAATGGTTGGTTCATCGTTGAGTACGATTGTTATTTTTCTGCCTTTTGTTTTAATGAGTGGTGTTGCAGGTGCTTATTTTAAAGTGCTTACAGATACTATGATTATAACTTTAATCTGTTCCTTTTTAGTTACTTGGATATTATTGCCCGTAGTTTATTTATTATTGACTCGAAAACAATCTAATAATAAAGGAATAACTAAAATCGAAGAACATCATGATGTAAAAACTCAAAATTGGGTTGGCTATTTTGTTGAAAGACCCTTAATTAGTTTTGGTTTTTGCTTGGTATTACTTATTTCAATAGTTGTTATAGTTCCTCGTTTAGAAACTGGTTTTTTACCCGAAATGGATGAAGGAAGTATCGTTTTAGATTATGAATCTCCACCAGGAACTTCTTTAGAAGAAACGGATAGAATTTTAGTTGAGGTAGAAAAGATTATTCAAAATGTTCCTGAAGTTGAAGCCTACAGCAGAAGAACTGGTACTCAAATGGGTTTTTTTATTACTGAACCCAACCGAGGTGATTATTTGATTCAACTGAAAAAAGACAGAAGCAAAACCAGTAATGATGTTATTGATGAAATTAGACACAAAGTAGAAACATCTCAACCTGCTTTACGCATTGATTTTGGTCAAGTTATTGGAGATATGTTAGGAGATTTAATGAGTTCTGTTTCACCAATTGAAGTGAAAGTCTTTGGTAACAATCAAAAAGAATTGCAAAAAATAGCCGGTGAAGTAGCAAAAATAGTTGAAAAAATTGATGGTACTGCTGATGTTTTTGATGGAGTTGTTTATGCTGGACCATCAATTAGCATTCAGCCGAATTATAAACAACTTTCTTTATATGGTATAACTCCGAGTAATCTTCAGTTTCAACTACAAACGTTATTGGAAGGAAATGTTATTGGTTCCATATTAGAATTGGACAAAGTAGTTCCCATTCGGTTAATTTATCCCAATACACAAAATCGAAATTTAGAGGATATTAGAAAATCGTATCTTTTTTTACCTAATGGAAAAACTATCCCTATCACTAATTTAGTTGATATTACTATTTCAAAAGGTGTTGCCGAAGTGCAAAGAGAAAATCTTCAAATGATGAGTGTTGTAACAGGTCGTTTAGATAATAAAGATTTAGGAACAGTAATGAACCAAATTAAGCAAGAAGTTTCCAGTAAAGTAGTATTACCTAGTGGCTATTATATTGATTATGCTGGAGCATATAAGGATCAACAACAATCTTTTAAAGAACTTTTGCTTATCTTATTTGCTTCTTCGTTATTAGTTTTTGGTATTTTGTTATTTCTATTTAGAAACTTACGAGTTGCTTTACTAATTATTTTTATTTCAATTTTAGGGATTTCAGGAAGTTATTTATTGTTGTTTTTTACTAATACACCTTTAAACGTTGGAAGTTATACTGGATTAATTATGATAGTTGGTATTATTAGCGAAAACGCCATTTTTACTTATCTTCAATTTAATGAAACTTATCAAATAACTAAAAACAAAAAACAATCCATAGTATTTGCGATTTCAACACGTTTACGTCCAAAATTAATGACTGCCTTAGGAGCAATTATTGCCTTATTACCATTAGCCATTGGAATTGGAACAGGTTCTGAATTACACCAACCTTTAGCCATTGCTGTCATTGGAGGATTTTTAATTGCGTTACCTTTGTTGTTGATTGTTTTGCCTAGTTTGCTAATGAAGTTTATTTCAACAAATGAAGTCTAACAAATTAAAGAAGGAGAACCATATATTGATTCTCCTTCTTTTATAGCTATTATGTAACAGTATTAAGTAAGATACACATTTTAAATTTCTATAGTTCTTAATCGTAACGCATTAGCAATTACAGATACAGAGCTAAAACTCATAGCTAAAGCTGCAATCATTGGAGAAAGTAATATTCCAAAAACAGGAAATAAAACACCTGCTGCTATTGGAACTCCTAAAACATTATAGATAAAAGCAAAAAATAGATTCTGTTTGATGTTTTTCATTACTGCGTGACTTAAATTTTTAGCTTTCACTATTCCTTTTAAATCCCCTTTTACTAAAGTAATTTTAGCACTTTCAATGGCCACATCTGTTCCTGTTCCCATTGCTATTCCAATGTCGGATTGTGCTAATGCTGGTGCATCGTTTATACCATCACCTGCCATTGCTATTATTTTACCTTTGGCTTGTAGCTCTTTGATGTATTCTAATTTATCTTGTGGCAAACAGCTTGCTTTAAAATCGGTTAAGTTTAGTTCAGAAGCTACTGCTTTTGCCGTATTTTCATTATCTCCTGTTAACATTATGACTTGAACTCCCTGACGCTTTAGTTCGTTAATAGCCTCTAAACTCGATTTTTTAATTGCATCGGTAATTGTGATATAACCTACTACTTTTTTATCTATAGCAATATAAGAAACTGTTTTTCCTAACTTTTGTTCTGTAATAACTTCTTGCTCAATATTTGAAAAATCTTTAATTCCTTCTTGCTCGATTAGTTTTTTATTTCCTAAGCTGACTTTTATATTGTCAATAAACCCAATAACTCCTTTTCCTGTTACAGCATCAAAGTTTTCTACTTTAAAAAACTGAGTGTTTTTAGCTTTAGCAAAATTTACAACTGCTGTTGCTAATGGATGTTCACTATTTTGATTTAGTGATGCAATTTTTCCTAAAACTATGTTTTCATCTACATCTTTTACTACGATTTTTTCAACTGACGGTTTTCCTTCGGTTAAAGTTCCCGTTTTATCTGTGATTAAAACATCAATTTTATCCATTTTTTCAATGGCTTCAGCATTTTTAATTAATACACCTGATTTAGCACCTTTACCAACTCCAACCATTACTGACATTGGTGTTGCTAAACCTAAAGCACATGGACAAGCAATGATTAATACAGCAATAGCATTTATAAAACCATACACTAACTTGGGTTCTGGACCTATAATCCACCAAACAAAAAATGTAATAGCAGATATGAGTACCACTATTGGCACAAAATATTTTGAAATTTTATCTACTAAATTTTGAATTGGAGCTCTCGAACGACTTGCATCTGATACCATTTGTACGATTTGAGATAATAAAGTTTCTGAACCTACTTTTTCGGCAATCATTAAAAATGATTTTGTACCGTTGATTGTTCCGGAACTTACTTTATCGTTTATTTTTTTATCAACGGGTATAGGTTCTCCCGTAATCATTGATTCATCAATGGTACTATTTCCTTCAGTAATGATTCCATCAACTGGAATTTTTTCACCTGGTTTTACTCTAAGTATATCTCCTTTTTTAATGTCGTGAATTGAAATTACTTTTTCTTCGCCATTCATTACTAAAGTAGCTTCTGTTGGTGCTAATTTTAGTAGTTCTTTAATAGCTCCACTAGTTCTACTGTGTGCTTTAGCTTCTAAAAGTTGACCTAATAAAACTAAGGTTAAAACTACGGCAGTAGCTTCAAAATACAAATGAACGGTGCCTTCGGAAGTTTTGAATTGGTCTGGAAAAACAGCTGGAAATAATAATCCAATACTACTGAAAATAAAAGCAACTCCTGTTCCAATGCCTATTAAAGTGAACATGTTTAAATTCCAATTTACAATTGATTTCCATGCTCTTTCAAAAAACATCCAACAAGCATAAAAAACGACAGGAATTGTTAATATAAATTGAATCCAATTCCAATATTGTAAATCCATTAGTTGGTACAATGGGTTGTAAGGAATCATATCAGACATGGTAATGATAAAAATAGGAAAGGTAAAGATTGTTGCAATTTTCATTTTATACCATAACTTTTGATACGTTTTATCTTCTTCCGATTCGGTTGGTTCCATTGGTACTAAATCCATTCCACAAATTGGACAACTACCTAATTTATCTTGAATGATTTCAGGATGCATGGGACAAGTATATTTTGTGTTTTGAATAACCTCTGGCTCTTTAACTAAATCCATTCCACAAACAGGGCAATCACCAGCTTTATCATAAATTTTATCACCCTCACAATGCATAGGACAGTAATATTTACCAGCTTGATGGGTGTGCTTTATATCATGATGTTCATGTTCTTTTTCTCCAGTAGAACAACAACTTTTTTGAACAACTTCTTTAATAGAATTATCAGGCAAAGAAATTTGATATTTACTCTCTTTTTCTCCCAAAGCATTTTGTAAATCTTCAATTTTAACATGTTTAGACATGAAGATTGATACTTTTTTATCTTCTTTAGAAACTTCTACTTCAGTAACATTTTCAACATTAGACAAATCTTTTTTAACTTTGGTTTCACAACCAGAACAAGTCATTCCTTCAATGTGGTATGTATGTTTCATATGTTTGATTTTTATTTATGACGGTAACCAATAAAATCGCTTTTTAGATTAATGGTATTTGCTTACACAAATTACTTGTTACAAGCGATTTCATAATTTTGTTATTTAATAGTACAAATTTCGGAAACTCAAGCCACTTAAGTTTGTATAATTATGGATATGATTTGTACAATTTTATAATAGATCTATTTCTTTACGTTTATTTTCTTTTAATTTTTTGAAATAGGTGGGACTAAAACCTGTAACTTTTTTAAATTGATGACTTAAGTGCGAAACACTACTGTAATTTAATGAATAGGCTATTTCAGATAATGATAATTCATCATAAAATAGTAATTCTTTTACTTTTTCGATTTTTAAATTGATAAAATATTTTTCAATACTAATTCCTTCAATTTGAGAAAATAAGTTGCTTAACTTACTATAATCTTGATGTAGTTTTTCTTTCAGATAGTTGGAAAGATTATCCTTTGTGTTGTTGTTTTTATTTTGAATTAAATCAATAAGACTACTTTTAATTTTTTCTATTGTTTTGCTATTTGTATCGTTCAAAATTTCGAACCCAAGTGCTTCAAGATGTTTAGATATACCTATTTTATCTTTTTGAGATATTTCGGTTTGAAAGGTTACTTCACCTAACTCAACGGATAGATAGTTAAGCCCAAGTTTTTCTAACTCAGACTTAACTACTAAAATACATCGCTTACATACCATATTTTTGATGTGTAACTTGATCATAGACTTATTCTTTCTCTACAACCACTAAATCCATTCCACATTTTGGACATTCTCCCGCTTTGTCATAGGTTTTATCACCCTCACATTTCATAGGGCAATAATACATTGCAGCTGTTTCTTCCATTTTAGAATGGTCGTGGCCTTCATGTGAATCCATTTGCATTTCTTCGTTATGCATAGTATCATCATGGTGTTCATGTTCTTTTTTCTCTTTACAAGAAACTGTTACGCTTAATAAAGCTATTGCTAAAATTCCAATTACTTTTTTCATTTTTAAATAGTTTAAGATTATTTTTTTTACTATCAATGAATATTTTTAATTATTAATAATTTAATGAGACACCAAAACCTAATCCCATATCGCTATCGTAATGGGTTGTAATTCCTATATTTCTTGTAGCGATGTATTTAAATCCCGTCATATATTCCTTATCAGTGTTTACCATGAAAGCCCAACGTAATCGAGGTGATAGTGGAATATCTTCTCGCATTAACTGAAAACGTATATTGCCATCTTGAAAAACTTCTCCTTGAAATTTCACGAGCATTGGCAAGGTATATTCTGCTCCTAAACTCAAAACAGCTCTTTGGTCTTTAGTATTGGTTTGTCCAAAAAGGTTTTTTTCAAGTTCGCCATTTTGTTTTCTGTATCTCCAATCAAAACCTATAAATGGCATAAACCATTGGTTTTTTCCAATATAACGCCCGATGTGTGTTTCGGTTTCGTAACCGTGTCTATCGTGATACCCTAATCGCCATTCCGTCCCAATACTCCAACGTGTATTTTGTACCATTGCCATTCCATCGTTTCCGTTTGTTGCAAAATCATTTTCAGCCATAAAATGAAATTGATTGCTTTCTCTTTGTAGTTTATTGTAAGCCCATTTTTTGTTTGGTAAATATGGATTTGGTACTTGCTTTTCATAACTGAAAACTCTGTTCATTCCAGCCATCATATGATATAAAATATGACAATGAAAAAACCAATCGCCTTCAGTATTTGCCAAAAACTCAATGGTATCTGTTTCCATTGGCATGATATCCAACACATTTTTAAGTGGTGCAAATTCTCCTTGACCATTTAAAACTCTAAAATCGTGTCCGTGAAGGTGCATTGGATGTCGCATCATCGAACCATTGTAAAGTGTAATTCTTACATTTTCGCCTTTTTTGATTAAAATCTTATCAGTTTCTGAAAGTACTTTGTTATCCATACTCCAAACGTAACGATTCATATTTCCAGTCAATTCAAAACGCAATTCTCTAACAGGTGCATCTTTTGGTAATGTTGTTGGATGTGGTGCTTTTAACATTCCATAATTTAGAGTTACTATGTCTTGTTCTTTAGTCATTGAATGATTTGAATGGTCCATATTGTTGTCCATTTTCATTTTATTATTCCCTGAAATTTCGGGATACATAACCGTATTCATATCCATTTTTTGTAATGACATATCCATTCCCATATCATCCATACTTCCGTCCATATTCATCATATCATTCATCATTTTCATTCCTTCAAAATATTTGAGTTTTGGCATTCTACTTTTAAGCTGAATTTTTCCATTACCTAAATATATTGAGGCAGAATTTGTTCGGTCTTCTGGTGTTGCCAAAAACTCATAAGCAACATCTTCTTTGGGAATTGTAACAACAACATCATAAGTTTCCGAAACTCCAATAATTAATCTATCCACTTGTAAAGGCTCAACATCGTTTCCGTCATTTGCTACAACTGTCATTTTTCCACCTGCATAATTCAGCCAAAAATAGGACGAAGCTCCACCATTTGAAATTCGTAAACGCACTTTTTCTCCGCCTTTAAATTGAGATAATTGACTTTCGTTTTTTCCATTGATTAAAAACTTGTCGTAATACACATCGCTAACGTCCATAGCCAACATACGTTTCATTTCGTTGCCTAATTTGGTTTTAAAATGTCCCGCTTTTATGGCTTCAGAATAACTTTGAACAGTACCTTTTTTAATTGCAGACCAATCATTTGCGTTGTGCAGCATTCTGTGCACATTTTCAGGTTTTATATCTGTCCATTCGCTCAAAATTATCGGGACTTCTGGTAAGTCGTCAATTCCTTTTCTAAAAGTTGGGTCGTCTTTTTTCTTTAATAAAACCAACGAGCCATACATACCTATTTGCTCCTGTAAACCGCTATGACTGTGGTACCAATGTGTTCCACTTTGAATGATAGGAAATCGGTAGGTAAAAGTTTCGTTAGGTTCAATAGGCATTTGCGTTAAGTATGGAACGCCATCTTCTTTATTTGGCAAAAAAAGTCCGTGCCAATGTAATGATGTACTTTCTTTTAATTTATTATGAACCACAATTTCTGCAATATCTCCTTCTGTAAAAGTCAATGTTGGCATTGGGATTTGCCCATTAACTGCAATTGCTCTTTTTTCTTTTCCTGAATAATTTACAATGGTGTCTGTAATGGTTAAATCATAATGAACAATATTTTGCCCAAATATGGTATGAGTTGACATTATTCCAAGGAATACTGTCAACCATATTATTTGTTTTTTCATTTGATTCATTCCTTTAAAGTATCAACAGTTTTACCACAGTTTAACATTTTTGAACCATAATACGGATTTTTAATAGTTTCTTCTTTGCTCAACCAATTTGCACCTTTTCCATTATTTGCCATTGGGCAGAATTGATAATAGGTAGGTATTTTTTGTTTTGAGAGCTTCATTACTTCATAAAGACTTTTAGAAAGAGAGTTAAAATGGTCTCTTTGATGACTTGCGTCTTTTGTATCTGCAATATGTTCAGCATCTTCTTTAAGATTTTCTAAAACTTTCATCCAAACCATATGAACGTCCATTTTTAGAGTTTCCATTCTCACTTCATTCATTGCAGAAATTAACTCCGATGCTTTTGCTGATGCAGTATTTCCATCAGTTTTTACCAACGCATCTTTAATAGCAAAATAAGCGTTGAAAACTTCTGAAAGTGGGTTTTTTTCTTGCGTTTTGTTCATTTTTTCTGAATGCATAGAATGGTCTTCTGTTTCCATTTGTATTTTTGTTTCGTCCATTTTTGCAATTGTTTTTTCAGCTCTTTCATATTGGCAACATCCTGGTAAACTTGAATAGGTGTCGTTTGGTGCTAAAAAAGTATCGCTATCGTAACCTGCTAAAGCAATACGTTTTAATATTTCATCTTTTGAAGTTTTTAAGCTGTCATATGAAATGCTTGCCATTTTGGTTTCTTTATTCCAATTAATAAGGACATGGTTTTTTACATTTGCGGTCTTTTCGATTGTACTTTTACACATTCCACAATTACCGTAAATTTTTACTATTTCTTTTTTTTCATTTTTTATTTGTGCATTACACAAAACGAAAGTTAACGATACTATTATTGTTAATAGACCTTTTGAGATTGACTTTTTCATTATATATGAATTTGGTATTCAATTTTTTTTGAATACAATTTTTAAATAAATTTAAATTGGATAACAGCTATAATGAAATAAATAAGCATGTTAAACATGACAATTTAAAATTCACAAACTGTTATTAAAAAATAGCATATGCTATAAATTTGACATAAGTATGGCTGTCAAATTTTAAATTTAACTTATTTTAGGGATAAGCCATATAGAAGAATAACCATCTGAAAGTAAATTTACAGTATGGTAAAATTTTGTTTTACTTGTAAAAAAATCAAAATTATTATTTGTAAATTCTATTTCATTAAAGAAAAAAGCACTGAAACTAACAGAAGAAGTTGTTGTGCAATTTGAGTGTCCGCAACTTCCATTACACCCTTCATCATCCATGCTGTCGTCACAACAGCTTTTTTCTTTTGTATTAGAAGTAGAGACTTCTTTTTCACAAGATTGTTGATTGTCACTACCACATGCAAAAGAGCTGTTAGGAATAAAAAATATACCTAAAAGCAATATTATTATGATGTATGACTTTTTCATTTTTTGTTATAAAACGTATCAAAGTTAATCAAAATAGATTAATTTTTAAAAAGAAAATGTTAATAATGTAATCAAAACTTCATTCGTTGTATTCTAACAGCGTTTAATATTGCTAATAAAGCGACTCCTACATCGGCAAAAACGGCTTCCCACATAGTTGCTAAACCACCAGCACCTAGAATTAGAACTATCGCTTTTACAACAAATGCTAAAATGATATTTTGCCAAACAATTTTCTTGGTTTGTTTTCCAATGTTTATTGCCATAGGAATTTTTGAAGGTTTATCGTCTTGAATTACTACATCAGCCGTTTCAATTGTTGCATCACTACCTAAACCTCCCATTGCTATACCCACATTGCTTAAAGCAACTACTGGAGCATCATTAACACCATCACCCACAAAAGCTACTGATTGGTTTTTGGCTATAATTTCTTTGACTTTATTTACTTTATCTTCTGGTAGTAAATCTCCAAACGCATTTGTAATTCCTAATTTTTGAGCCACAAATTGTACAACATTGTTTTTATCTCCACTTAACATAGTAGTTATGATTCCTAATGCTTTTAATTTATCAATTGTGATTTGTGCATCATCTTTTATACTATCTGCAATGGTTAAGTAACCTACAAAATTATTGTCATACGCTACTGCAATTAAAGTATAAACAATACTTGATGGATCAATATCATATTTAATTGAAAATTTATCCATTAATTTAAAGTTTCCAACTAAAAGCCCTTTACCATTTACACTAGCTTTTAAACCGTGTCCAGCTATTTCTTCCACATTTTTAAGTGCAATTGAACTATCAATTTCACCAACAAAATTATGAATTGCTGTTGCCACTGGATGCGTACTTTGACTTTCTAAAGCATTTACTAATTGAAGTATTTCTTTTTGGTCAAATTCCGATTTAAAAACTACTTCTTGTACTTTAAAAACACCTTCTGTCATGGTTCCTGTTTTGTCCATCACTACATTTTGAATAGAAGCCATTACATCTAAAAAATTACTTCCTTTGAAAAGGATTCCGTTTTTAGAAGCTGCTCCAATTCCACCAAAATATCCTAAAGGAATACTAATAACTAATGCACAAGGACATGAAATTACCAAGAAAATTAAAGCTCTATACAACCAATCGTTATAAACATAATTTTCCACAAAAAGCATTGGCACTAAACATATTGCAATTGCTAAAAACACCACAATAGGTGTGTAGATTTTAGCAAATTTTCTAATGAATAATTCTGTTGGAGCTTTTTTAGATGTTGCTTCTTGCACCATTTCCAGAATTTTAGACAACTTACTATCTGTATAAGCTGTAGTTACTTTAACTTGCGAAACCGAATTCAAATTAATCATTCCTGCTAAAACTGTTTCTCCTTTTAGTTTTGAATCTGGTTTACTTTCTCCCGTAAGAGCTGCTGTATTGAAGGAAGCTTTATCTGATACTAATTCTCCATCTAAACCTAATTTTTCCCCAGCTTTAAGTTGGATTATATCTCCGATTTTAGCCGTTGATGCTTTAATGGTTTTAGCTACATTATTCTCTATAATAGTAACTTCGTCAGGTCTTTGATCTAATAATGATTTTATATTTCTTTTGGCTCTTTGTACTGCCAATGATTGAAAAATTTCTCCAATGGCATAAAACAACATCACTGCAACACCTTCAGGATATTCACCAATAGCAAAAGCCCCCATAGTAGCAATAGACATTAGTAAAAATTCAGAGAATACATCACTTTTACGAATGCTTTGTATGGCCTCTTTTATAACTGGAAGTCCGACAGGTATATAGGCTGCAACATACCATACTATTCTAACCCAACCCACAAACCAAGATTGGGTAAAATAATTATCAAAACCAATGGCCAACAATAATAAGCCGAAACTTATTATTGCTGGTAAAAATAATTGGAAGGTAGATTTTTCTTTAGAAGCATGGTCATGATCATGTCCATCATCTTCTGCATGTTGCTCTTCTGCTTTATTGATTTTTTCTTCTATTCTACAGCATTCTGCATCATCTATTTTATCTTTGTTTTTCATAATTTATATATTGAAAATAAATATTACTTTTAAAAATTAATTTAACAACAATTGTTATCTGCTTGAATTGGTGGGCATTTTATTGAACCGTAACTACAATAAACGCAACAGTCTCCTTCTAGAGGTTTGAGTATTACTTTACATTTTTCACATTTGTAAAAATATTGACAAGCATCGGTTGGCATCATTTCTACTTTTTTATATCCACAATTGGGGCAAGTTAAAGATGATTTTAATTCAACCGTTTTTCCTTCATAGGTTGTGCAAGTTTTACAATTCCCGTGAAGCCTATTTTGGTAAAAATTTACGATTGTAGCAATGAGAAGTCCAAACATTCCAATATAAATCAAGTAAGTTGAATTTTCTATTTTGATAAAATAATAAGCAAAAAATATAATTATTCCACTCGGAATTGCAATTAACAAAGGATACGAACAAAAATGTTTTCTATAAGAAATATAAAGCCCTCCAATTGAAATTAAAACCATCGTTTGAAAAACCCACATTGTCCATCCTCCAAATAGTTCTATACTTCCTAATCCAAGCGCAGATGCACCAAAGGCAAATAAAGGAAAACAACAAGGTGAGAATAAGGCTGTAATAAAAAGCCCTATTGTCCCCAATTTGTCAATATTTGATTTTAAAATTGAAATTTTCATAATTTTCATCTTTTTTTAATGTTCATGTTCACCACCACCTTTTGAAGCTGCTAATAAATAGAATGCTCCTTTGACTACAATTTTCGCATTGGCTGGAATGGGTTCAACAAATTTTACCTCCGTGTACCCTAAATCAGTTGTTCCTGGTATCACTTCAATGGCTTTAAAATGAATTTCATCATGTCCTTCCTCTTCTCCAGAAGCTTCTTCGGAATGTGATTCGCCTTCCTTGTGTTCGTGAGTTTTTGATTTTTTAGCAATAGCTTTTTCTTTGTGTTCTTCTTGGATATACACAAAGTATTTATCTCCATTTTTTACAACAGCATCTTTAGGTAGTGCAGGAACAGTTGCATTTTTTATATTAATGTTGGCTGAAACATACATACCGGAAATTAAATCTTTCGAATCAGCAGGATTAATTTTGGCGTGAACTGCAACACTTTTACTTTCATTAGAAAATGATTTATTGACACCAAATATGGTTCCTTTAATGGCTTTATTTCCTTGATTGGTCAAAACAAAATCAATAGTTTGCCCTATAGCAATAGACCCTAAATCTTTTTCATATACATTCAAGTCCAAGTGCATTTGGCTATTATCAACTACTTCAAAAAGTGTTATTCCTGTTTCTGCATAGGCTCCTTTGGCAATACTAATTTTTCCAACATATCCCGATATTGGTGAAATTAATGGTACTAAGCTAGATCCATTTGTATTCATATTCAAAGCTTGCAATTTGTTTTTCGCTGCCTTGGCTCTCGCTTTTTCTACATCTAATTTTGCTTTCACTTCCTGCAAAATTTTTCTAGGATTTACATTTTCATCGCTTAAGGTTTTCTGACGATTGTATTCTAATTGCAGGTACTCAATATTAGCTATAGCTGAATTATAATCTTCTTGCATCTCGACTACATCAAGATTTTGTAGCGTAGCGAGTACTTTTCCTTTCTTTACATACGTACCTTCAAGAACCAAAATATCTTTTACTGTTCCTCCAATTAAAGTCGAAATGTTTGCCATATTTTGCGGAGGTACGGTGGTATAACCATTGGCTTTTATAACAAGGTTTAGGTTTCTGTTTTCTATTGAACCTGTTTGAATACCTACTGTTTTGAATTGGATAGCGGTTAAAGCTACCTTATTTTCTGACTTTTCTTCTTCATGGCCATCTTCTTCGTTTTTTTTATCTTGACAAGAAGCAAGAAGTATTATAAATAAAGTATTTAGTAATAGGAAGGACTTAAATTTTGATTTTATATTTTTCATTATGGAAATTATTAATTATTAGAAATTACTTTGTCAGTTCGCTCCGTTCGGCTGATGGGAATTGCATTTGAATAGCACTTACATTATAAGCGCTTAAGGCTTCGATATTTTGTTTTTTAATATCAATTGCTTGATTTAAATAACTGATGTAAGACCAATAACTCATATCGCCATTTGCATAACTCTTTTGAGCTGTTGTAATTATCTCATCTGCATATTTTATCCCTTCATTTTCAAAATATTGTACTGCTTTTTCTTGTTTTGTAAATTGATTTACTATTTTTTCTTTTTGTAATTTTAGAGTTAATTTTGTTTTGTCGAATTCTAATTGCGACTGTAATCGACTTATTTCAGAAGCTTTAGCACGAGCTGTATTGGTACCACTAAGCAAAGGAATTTGTAAACCAACTGTAAACCCTTGAAAATACGATTCTTTGTTTAAAGTTTGACCAAAGTAACCCAAGCCTAATTTAGGTGCTCTCATTTTCTTGTACGCATTCGATTCTTTTTCAAAAACTGCAATTTGCTGCGTATAAAATTCATTTACTAATGATTCCACTTTGTTTTCATTTGATGAAAGTGGTATAACATATTTTAAAGGAGTATTACTATCTGGAAGAATATTTTCATTTGTCTGAATAAAATATTGTAACTGTTTTTGATAAATTGCTAAATCAAGTAAAACTTGTGTTTTTATGGTCTCAATTTCCTTTACTTTAGCTTTTGCACTAATTACTTCTATGTTACCACTTTCTCCAGTTTTAAACCGTAGTTCAGCATTCTGTAGAAACTTTGAATAGACATCATATAATTCGTCATTTAGCTTTTGGATTGAAATCCCATATAAAAATTGATAATAAGCAATAGTTACTGCTTTTTCAATTTCATACTCCGAGAGTGCTTTTCGTTTTTCGACTAATTTTGCCATTTCTTCCTGAAGTTGTCTATTTGCTTTTGTACTTCCTCCAATAGGGAAATATTGCTGAATACTTACATTATTGTCATAATCAACACTATTGTATTGACCACCCATGTATTCAATCTGCAAAGGATCAGCTTGAAATGCAGTCTTTTTTAATACCGTTTGTTTTTCAATTTCTTTAGCTGCGATTTTTAAATCCATATTATTAGTTTTAGCCATTGCAATAGCTTGTTCTAAAGTTATGGAATTACTGTTTTGAGCAAATGAAAACGTACTAATTAATAATACGATTATAGTAATGATTGAATTTGACATCTTTTTTCTTTTTTTAATACCTTCTTCAAACAATAAATAAAGAATAGGCAAAACGATTAATGTTAACAAAGTGGCTGATAATAATCCGCCAATAACTACGGTAGCTAATGGCTTTTGAACTTCAGCTCCACCGCTAGTTGACAAGGCCATAGGCATAAAACCTAATGAAGCTACCGAAGCTGTCATTAAAACAGGACGCAACCGTGTTTTTGTTCCTATTAAAACCCTTTGTAATGGATTTACTATTCCTTCGGCTTTGAGTTGATTGAAATAGGAAATTAATACGATTCCGTTTAATACTGCAATACCAAACAAGGCAATAAACCCAATTCCCGCAGAAATACTAAAAGGCATTCCTCTAAACCAAAGTGCAAAAACGCCACCGATTGCAGATAGCGGAATAGCTGTAAATATTAGTCCGGCTTGCTTCAAACTATTGAAAGTGAAATATAACAATACCATTATCAAGCCTAAAGCAATAGGTACAGCAATTGAAAGTCTCTTACTAGCCTCAATCAAGTTTTCAAATTGACCGCCATAGGTGATATAATATCCTGCTGGTAATTTAAAATTTTTGTCTAATTTTAGCTGAATTTCCTCCACCACACTTTTTATATCTCTACCACGTACATTCAACCCAATAGTAATTCTACGTTTACCATCTTCACGAGAAACTTGAACAGGACCTTGTTCATAAGAAACGGCGGCTACTTGTGATAGTGGCACTTGTTGCCCGTTTGGTAATGGTATAAATAAATTACTTACATCGGTAATATCAGTTCGACTAGCTGCATCCATTCTTACAACAACGTCAAATCGCTTGCTTTCTTCATATATCTTACCTGCACTTTCTCCTGCAAATGAGGAACGGATGATTTGATTAATATCAGTAATATTTAAACCATATAATGCAATCTTGCTATAATCGTACTTTATTGTAATTTGTGGTAGTCCGGTTACTTTTTCGGCTTTTAAATCTCCAATACCTTCAATGCTTTTTACTTTCGAAATCAATTCATTTGCTTTGGTATCCAAAACTTCTAAATCGTCTCCAAATATTTTAATAGCAATATCGCTTCGGCTTCCTGTCATTAATTCATTGAAACGCATTTGAATGGGTTGAGAAATCTCAATATTAGCTCCAGGAATGACTTCCATTTCCTCTTTCATTGCATTGGCTAAATCTTCCCAATTGTGATATTCTCCTCTCCATTCCGATTTGTCTTTTAGTACTATAATTAAATCGCCACTTTCAATTGGCATTGGATCGGTTGGAATTTCACCACTACCAATTTTTGAAACAATGGTTTTTATTTCAGGAAATTTAGCTTTTAAAATTTTTTCGTATTCCGTAGTTGTTTTCACCATTTGCGAAAGTGAACTTCCGGTCATGATAGTAGCATTTAGGGCTAAATCTCCTTCTTCGATTGTTGGAATAAATTCTCCACCCATATTTTGAAATACAACTAGTGCTAGTGCAAACAATCCAATTGAAATGGCTAAAATTGCTTTTTTGAATTGGAGCGCTTTTTCTAGAAAAGGAGTATAGATTCCTTCAAACCAAGCCATCATTTTATCGCTAAAATTAGTTTTGTGTTCCGTATTTTTAGATAAGAATAAGGCACTCATCATAGGCACATAGGTTAATGATAAAATAAATGCTCCAATGACAGCAAAACCTACTGTCATTGCCATTGGTTTGAACATTTTTCCTTCTGTTCCTACTAATGCCAAAATTGGTATATATACAATTAAGATAATAATTTCTCCAAAGGCAGCACTATTTCTGATTTTTGAAGCGGATTGATATACCTCATTATCCATTTCTGTCTGAGTCAAATTCTTTTTCCTATTTAGCTTTTGCAAATGGTGCATGGTGGCTTCGACGATAATTACAGCCCCATCGACTATAATTCCGAAATCGATGGCTCCTAAACTCATTAGATTTCCGCTTATTCCAAAATAATTCATCAATATCACTGCAAAAAGCATTGATAATGGAATGACAGATGCAACAATTAATCCCGCGCGTAAGTTTCCTAGAAATAAAATCAGTACGAAAATTACAATTAATGCTCCCTCTAGTAAGTTTTTGGTCACTGTTCCAATAGCACTATCGACTAATTTTCCCCTATCAATAAAGGCTTCTGCTACTACACCTTCGGGTAAGCTTTTATTAATTTGAATCATTTTCTCTTTGATTCTTTCTACAACAGCACTCGAATTTTCTCCTTTTAACATTAGAGCCAATCCAGAAACAATTTCCCCTTTTCCATCTTTGGTTGAAGCTCCGTAACGTAAGGCTACACCTTCTCGAACTTCGGCTACATTACGAACTAAAACTGGCGAGCCATTTTTGTTGCTTACTACAACATTTTCTAAATCGTTGATTCCTGTCGCCATACCAACCCCACGAATGAAATACGCATATTGATCTTTTTCGATATAAGCACCACCCGTATTTTGATTGTTTTTCTCTAATGCTTCAAAAATATCGGTAATGGTTATCCCTAAACTATTTAGTTTGTTAGGATTAATAGCTACTTCGTATTGTTTTAATTTTCCGCCCCAAGCACTCACCTCGGCAACTCCTTCAACTCCCTGCAACTGTGGAATTATAATCCAGTCTTGAATAGTTCGTAATTTTACAGCATCATATTTATCTTCGTAGCCTTTTTTGGCATACACATCGTATTGGTATATTTCACCAAGTCCTGTAGAAATTGGAGCTAATTCTGGAGAACCTGCATAGGAAGGAATGCTTTCTTCGGCTTGTTTTAAGCGCTGAAATATTTGCTCTCTAGCCCAATATATATCTACATCATCTTCAAAAACTACGGTAACTACCGAAAGTCCGAAACGTGAAATACTGCGCAATTCGATGATTTTAGGAATAGTTTTTACGGATTGTTCTAGTGGATAGGTTATTAATTGTTCCACTTCCTGACTTGCTAAGGTAGGCGCAGTCGTAATGATTTGCACTTGATTATTAGTAACATCGGGTAAAGCATCCAGGGGTAATTTTTTAACAGAATAGCTCCCCCAAGCAATAAGTACAAGGGTAAATAGTAGTATAATGAACTTGTTCTTTATACTAAATTGTATGATTTTGTCTAACATTGAAAATTTTATAATGAATTAGAAATTAGCAAATAGAATATTTGCCATGTTTTGTGATAAGGTCACAAGTTTCTAACCCCGCTAGGTTTAACGAGGCTTCATTATGCTATTTGTGGCGGTTGCCATATACTACCGAAGAAATTAGAAGTAAAAACTGATTTGTAAGTAGGTAATTGTGTTTTTATACCTTCGGATGGTATTGGAAAGTCAATATTATTCAATTCAAAATAACTTACTATTTGTGAACCACAACAACTACAAATACAAAATGGAGAACAGGAATCTTTTTCTTTATTATGAGAATGTGTTTCTTGATTAGATGCAAATTCAGATTGCGTATGCTCATAATTATTCACTTTCATGTCCGCACAAGGTATGCACGAAAGTATTAAGAAAAGGATTGATAATATGGTGTTTGTAAATTTCACTTGTGTAAATGTAGTAAAATTAATTTTTATTTTTTATTTTTTTTACGCTTCTTTACTATTCAACTTGAAACTAGAACTAAATTTATCTTTCAAAATTTTCATATCATCACTTACTTTTTTATCCAATACTTTTGCGTAATGTTGTGTTGTATGAAGGTTTTTATGTCCTAGCATTTTGCTCACAGTTTCAATAGGTACTCCATTAGTTAATGTTACCGAAGTAGCAAACGTATGTCTGGCCATGTGGAAAGTTATTTCTTTTGGAATATTGCATAAATCACCAATTTCCTTTAAATAGGCATTCATTTTTTGGTTAGTGAGTATTGGTAAAATACTATTCTCATTTAAGCATTTAGGATGATTACTGTATTTTTCAATAATTTCTTCAGCTATTGGTAAAATTGGAATTTTAGATTTTGTTTCTGTTTTTTGACGGTTTTTGAAAATCCATTTTTCGCCATCGATACCGATACCAATATGGTCTTTTTTCAATCCTTTCACATCAATGTAAGCTAAACCTGTGTAGCATGAAAAAATGAAAATGTCTCTTACCAATTGTAGTCTTTCTGAAAATATTTTCTTGTTATAGATTTTCAATAATTCCTCTTCGGTTAAAAAGTCTCTTTCTACTTCTTTCATTTTGCCTTCATATCGAGTAGTTGGGTCTTTATCCAACCAATCATTATCTAGGCATATCTTGATAATTTTTCTGAAGTTTCTAACATATTTGACTGCCGTATTGTTGTTGCATTTTTTTACACTTCTCAAATAAAATTCAAATTCTGTTACAAATGCATAGTCGATTTTATTTATATTTATATCACTTACGTTGTATTTCCATAAGATAAACTCCTGAAGGTGTTTTAATGAGATTTTAAAGCGTTCTAGAGTGCCATAAGCGTATCCATTTCCAATAAGGTCTTTAATTTTATCATTATGACTTTGATAAATCGGAATGATCATTCGCTCACGTTCATGAGTTCCAGTTAATCTAGCTTTAAAATTCTCTAATGATAAATCTTTATTTTTATGAAGTAATTCCATTTGAATATCAAAAATCTTGGATTTGATTAAATCGAGATAGTTATTTAGTGACCTGGCTTCCTCTGAATGTCCTTTCATTTTTGATAGTTCCGAAGACCATTTTGATTTATCAATAAATTTTTTGGTACTGAATTCAAAGCGCTCACCATTTACCGTTAGTCTGAAATAAATAGGTAATTGACCGCTTTTGTTAGCTTTTGAAGATTTTGCATAAATATGCACAGTGATTTTTGCTTTCATGGTGGTGACCTTTTAATTAGTTTTCAATTTAATTTTTAACCTTTTAGCAAACAAGATGTACATATTTTGAACCAGTATTAAACTGGTTGTTAGTACAGTGTTTACAGTACTTGAGTGAATTTAGCGAGACCCAAAATTGTGAAAATTTTTCGGGTCTCGATTTTATCTCTTTCGCAACAAGATTGAATGAATAATTTGGTACATGCCCAAAAGCAAAAAGCCGATAAATCCTAAGATTTATCGGCTTTTGTAACCATTTGTTTTTAAATGTGTGGGCGATGAGGGATTCGAACCCCCGACCCTCTCGGTGTAAACGAGATGCTCTGAACCAACTGAGCTAATCGCCCGACTTGTGCTTGATTGCGAGTGCAAATATAAGCTAGTTTTTTAATTCTACAAATTTTTATTGAAAAAAATTAAATTATTTCTGCGACTACAAAAGTGCTTCCACCAATATAGATAAAATCTGCGTTTGTGGCAGATTTGACGGCTTGTTCATAAGCTTTTGTTACAGAATTATATACTTCGCCTTTTAGTCCAAAAACAGCTGCTTTTGCTTGCAATACATCTTGGTTTAACCCTCGAGAATTATTTGGTTTGCAAAAATAATATTTTGCTTTTTTTGGTAAAATCTCCAGTATTGTATTGATGTCTTTATCATTTACAAAGCCTAGTACGATGTGAAGTGTGTTGAAATTATGTTTTAGGATTTGATTGATTGTTATTTTGAATCCATCATAATTGTGGGCTGTGTCGCAAACAATGAATGGTGTTTGCTTTAAAATTTGCCACCTTCCTTTTAAACCTGTATTTTTAATAACGTTTAAAAATCCTTTTTTTATGGTTTCTTCTGTTATTGCATAATTGTACTTCTGGTTTAAAGCTTTTATGGTTTGAAGTACTGTCTTTTTGTTTTTTTCTTGGTAATCACCTAACAATTTGGAAGGATAGTTTTCTAAAATTAAATCAGAAGCAAAAAAGATTTCGGATTTATTTTCTAACGCTTTATTTAGGAATACTTTTTTGGTTTCGTCTAGGTATTCGCCAATTATTATTGGAATGTTTTTTTTAATTATTCCTGCTTTTTCAACAGCAATGGCTTCTAGATTATTCCCTAAGAACTGTGTATGGTCTAATCCTATGTTTGTGATTACAGATAGTAAAGGTGTAATGATGTTTGTAGCATCTAACCTTCCGCCCATGCCTACTTCTATAATGTTGATGTCGGTTTTTTGTTTTTCGAAATAATCAAAAGCTAAAGCAACCGACATTTCGAAAAAACTTAGTTTGTTTTCTTCAAAAAAAAGTTTGTGTGTGTTTATAAAATCGACTATAAAATCTTTGGAGATTTCTTTTCCGTTAATTTTTATACGTTCTCTGTACTCTTTTAAATGTGGAGATGTGTATAATCCGACTTTAAAGCCTGCTTCTTGAAGAATTGATGCTAGTAGATGTGATGTTGAGCCTTTTCCGTTGGTACCCGCTACATGAATGCATTTGATTTTTTTTTCGGGATTTCCTAGATGGTTTGCGAGTAGAATGATGTTGTTTAAATCATTTTTATACGCCGATGCTCCTTGGGTTTGATACATTGGCAACTGATGAAACATCCATTCTAAAACTTCTTGATAGTTCATCCGTAAAAGAGTTTATTCTCCCAATTTGAAATTGATTACAATGAAACCAATTTGAGTTGCTGGTGCATCGCTATCTGGCTGCCATTTGAATTTTCGAGCAGCAGAAAGTGCTGGGTTGACCAAACATGGGTTTGTGTTTGTGGTTCCTTTAGAATATTTGGCATCAATGACATTACCATTTCGGTTAACGGTAACTTGCACCACTACTGTTCCTGATTCGTTACAGTCTTGTACTTCTTTTGCAGGAGTACTTAATTTTCTGCCGTTTAATCCCCAACTTGTTCCATTTCCTGAGCCGTTTCCTGTTCCATTTCCGTAAAAACTATTGGCATAACGGTCGCCATTTGGATCACCTTTGTCACCAGGAACACCGTCATTTCCATGTCCTGCTTTTACACCATCCGTTTTTGGCCCGTTAATTAAACTTTCCAAAGCACTTGTGGTTGTTTTGGAAGGAGTTGGCGTTGGTTTTACAGGTTCTTTTACTTCTTTGATAGGTTTTTTTACTTCAGCTTTTTTTATTACTGGAGCATCGGTATTGTCTTGTGTGGCAATGTCTTCTTCAACTGCTTTTTGTGGTTGTGCTACTTCAGGTTTTGGAGCAGATTGCACTGGTTTTTCGGGTTGTACTTCTCCTTGACCAACGTTGGAAGTTCCGAAATTGATAGCAATTCCATTTTCGGGTGGCGGATCCATATAGGTTAATCCGAAGAAAAAGAACAACAAAAACAGTATCACAAAAATAACAGATGTGATAGTAAATGATTTTTTTTCTTCTGGAGTTTCTAAATATTTCATAGTATAAATTATTTAGGTCGAACTGCTAAAACTATTTTTAATTGGTTTCTATTGGCAATATCCATAACGTAAACTGCTTTTTCGATAGGCACGCCTTCTTCGGCTCTAAGAATTACAGGTTTTTCTTTATCGCCACCAATTGCTGCCAATAATTGCGCTTCTACTGATGCTTCTTCAATTGGCGTTTTGTCTAAATAAAACTTCAAGTCTTTATCAATACTAATAGAAATACTCTTGTTGCTGTCTGTTTTTCCTTTTGCTTTTGGCAAAACTAAATCCAAAGCATTGGTGGTAACCATTGTAGAAGTTAACATGAAGAATATCAACAAAAGGAATACAATATCCGTCATTGAAGACATGTTAAACTCTGGGCTAACTTTATTTCTTCCTCTTAAATTCATCTTATTTTCTTTCGTTTAGTAAGTCTAAAAACTCCACCGCATTCAACTCCATTTGATTTACTACTTTATCGGTTCTAACCACCAAGTGATTGTATCCCATATAAGCAATTAATCCGACAATAAGACCAACAACAGTTGTGGTCATTGCTGTATAGATACCTTCTGCTAATGCGCCAACTTCAATTTGTCCGCCACCACTAGCCATTTTGTGAAATGCCATAATCATACCCACAACCGTCCCAAGGAAACCTGTCATTGGACCTGCTCCAGAAATAGTAGCTAGCATACTTACGTTTTTCTCTAATTTATATACTTCTAATTTTCCGGCATTTTCAATAGCTGTATTAATGTCTTCAAGACGATTTCCGATTCTAGAAATTCCTTTTTGAATCAATCTTGCCACTGGAGAATTGGTTGATGCACACAACATTTTGGCTGCATCTAGTCTTCCATTTGAGATATGATCTTTAATCTGCATCATAAAGTTATTATCGATTTTTGAAGCAGCACTAACCGCCATTAATCTTTCTAAATAAAGATAGATAGCAAAAAATAACATTACAAAAAGGGCAACCATTATTATTTGACCTGCAAGTCCACCGCTGGTTATTAATTCCCAGATTGATAATGTTTGTTCTACTGGCGCAGCATCTGTTAAAGCATCTTTGGCTACTGATAAAGTATCCGCTTGAAGAAATAAACTCATAATATTGTTATTATTTAATTTTTTTAAAAATAATACTTGTTATAAGACCTCTGAAATTAATTTCAAATAGTAATACACATAGTTATTAACGAAAAAAAGTTGTTTTTATTGTACTAATTGTTGCAATGCTATTTCAAAAGCTGTTGCACTAAGATTCGTTTTGCTGCTGTTTTTTGTATGAATGTTTTGAATTGCCTTTTTAATAATGTTAGAAGTATCTTCAAATATAGCTTCATCCGTCATTTGCACTTTCTTTTCCATGAAATAGGCAAAAACCCTTGCCATTCCACAATTAGAAATAAAATCTGGAATCAAACTTACTTTAGCGTCTGTTGCTTCCATTATTGGCCCGAAGAAAATTTCTTTATCGGCAAAAGGAACATTTGCCCCACATGAAATCACTTCTAATCCTGAAGCTATCATACTGTCAATTTGGTTTTTTGTTACCAATCTAGAAGCAGCACATGGAGCAAAAATCTCCGATTTTATATTCCAAATACGTTCGTTGATTTCATCAAATGGAATCATGTTGTCGGACACCAATTTATTTCCGTCTTTGGTTAAAAAGAATTGTTTTATTTGATCAAAAGAAAATCCTTCTTCGTTGATGACTCCACCATCACGATCAATAATCCCAACTACTTTTGCACCCATATCGGCTAAATAGAATGCTGCTGCTGAACCTACATTTCCAAAACCTTGTACTACTGCTTTTTTTCCAACGATGCTTTCGCCATAGGTTTTATAATAATGTTTTGCTGCTTCTGCTACTCCAAAACCAGTAATCATATCGGCAATAGTATATTTTCGTAATACATCTGGAGAAAATTTAGGGTTTTCGATTACCTTTATTACTCCTTGGCGCAATTGACCAATTCGATTGATTTTGTCAGCTTCGGTAGGTTTGAAATGACCGTTAAAAACACCTTCTTGTGGATGCCAAACGCCACATTCTTCTGTAAAAGGAATCACTTCATGGATTTCATCTACATTTAAATCGCCGCCAGTTCCATAATAACTTTTTAGTAATGGAGAAACTGCTTTGTACCAACGTTGTAAAACGCCTTTCTTTCTAGGGTCGTTTGGGTCAAAATTAATTCCTGATTTTGCACCACCAATAGCTGGTCCTGATACCGAAAATTTCACTTCCATCGTTTTGGCTAAAGACAACACTTCATTCATGTCAAGTCCTTTTCGCATGCGTGTTCCGCCACCAGCAGCTCCACCTCTCAAGGAATTTATCACTGTCCATCCTTCGGCTTCTGTTTCACTATCTTTCCAGTTAAATATTATTTCTGGTTGTTTATCTTCAAATTGTTGTAATAAATCTTTCATGGTTACTTTTTAAGTTGTGCAAATATAGGAATATGTTTTTGTTTTACTTTTTAATACTATTATAGATATGTTAAAGAGTGCTAAGAATAATTGAGTCAACATGTTTTAGGCAGTTCAAATAAAAGGCTTGTTATTTTATTTGAATTTTTTTATTCCTATTTTTACAAAAAATAAGCTTTTGAAAAATATCATCATCACTGGAACTTCACGAGGCATAGGATACGAATTGGCATTACAGTTTGTAAATGCTGGACATCAAGTTTTAGCTATTTCTAGAAAAATTCCGCAAGAGTTGCTTGAAAATCAAAATATTTCGTGCCTTAGTATTGATTTGTCTAAAGAAAATGATTTGGTAAAAATTGAAGATTTTCTTGAATCAACATGGAAAAAAGTTGACATTATTATCCATAATGCAGGTAGTTTGGTAAACAAACCTTTTGCTCAAACTACACAGTCAGATTTTGAAAATGTTTATAAAGTAAATGTGTTTGGGGTTGCCAATCTGACTAGAGTTTGCTTGCCTTATCTTCAAAACGGAAGTCATGTGGTTTCTATTAGTTCCATGGGCGGCATTCAAGGCAGTATGAAATTTGCTGGACTTTCGGCTTATTCTTCTAGTAAAGGTGCTGTGATTACGCTTTCGGAATTATTGGCTGAAGAATATAAAGAACAAGGTATTGTTTTTAATGTGCTTGCACTTGGGGCAGTTAATACCGAAATGTTGCAAGAAGCATTTCCAGGTTATGAAGCACCAACATCTGCTAAAGAAATGGCTGATTATATTTTTAATTTTGCTTTAACGGGAAATAAATTTCATAACGGAAAAGTAATTCAAGTTTCATCCTCTACACCTTAAGATTTGAGTGAAGTTTTAGCAAAATATATACCCGAACATGCCGTCGAAACTCTTTTTGAATTAATCAAAATGAATTCGGTTCATTTAAAAATTGTTAATGAGCGTCAAACGCGCCATGGTGATTATCGAAAAGGATTAAATGGTAAACATGAAATTACTGTAAATGCTAATCTGAATAAATATCGATTTCTGATTACATTGGTTCATGAAATTGCTCATTTAGTAGCTTTTGAGAAATATGGACGTTTAATAAAACCCCATGGGAATGAATGGAAGATTACATTTCAAAGACTGATGTTGCCTTTTATTAGACCTGAGATTTTTCCGCATTCTGTGTTGCCTTTGGTTGCCAATCATTTTAAAAACCCAACGGCTAGTAGTGATACCGATGCACGATTGGCTTTTGCTTTGAAACAATTTGATGAGCGAAAATCAGATATTCATTTTATCCATGAAGTGCCAAGTGGTAGTTTTTTTAGAATAAAAAATGGAAGGATTTTTCAAAAGAAAGGGTTACGAGTAAAACGATACGAATGTTTGGAAGTGAAATCAGGAAAGCTATATTTGTTTAATGCTAATGCGGAAGTAGAAATTATTCCGGGATAATATGATTAAGAGAAGACCTAAAATACAAATTTTATAATAAATACATTTGCATCCATCATAAGAACACATACGTGTAGGTATGAAAAAAAAACTTAAACTATGAATAAAAATTATTACGCAATATTAATGGCTGGTGGTGTTGGTTCACGATTTTGGCCAGTTTCTACAACTGAATTTCCAAAACAATTTCACGATATGTTGGGTTCAGGAACTACATTGATACAAAAAACTTTTAGTCGTTTGTCAAAACTAATTCCTTCAGGAAATATATTGATTTTAACCAATGAGAAATACAATGATTTGGTTTTAGAACAATTGCCTTTGGTGAAACCAGAACAAGTGTTGCTGGAACCAGCTATGCGAAACACCGCACCATGTATTTTATATGCTTCTTTAAAAATTCAAAAACAAAATCCTAATGCCGTTATGGTTGTTGCTCCAAGTGACCATTGGATAGAAGATGAAGATGAATTTGCAAGAAATTTGCAAAAGTGTTTTGATTTTTGTCAAGATAACGATGCTTTGATGACTTTAGGTATTCAACCCACGTTTCCAAACACTGGTTTTGGATATATTGAGTTTGATAAATCAGATACAAATCCGATTAAAAAAGTAAACCAATTTAGAGAAAAGCCAGATTATGAAACTGCCAAATCTTTTTTAGAGCAAGGAAACTTCCTTTGGAATGGTGGTATTTTTATTTGGAGTGCTAAATCAATTACTGCTGCTTTTGAAAAATTTCAACCTCAAATGAATAGTTTGTTTCAAAAAGGTATTGAAAGCTACAATACAAATAAAGAGCAGGATTTTATTACTATTAATTATGCTAATGCCGAAAATGTTTCTATAGATTATGCTATTATGGAAAATGCCAAAAATGTTTATGTACTTCCTGCTACTTTTGATTGGAATGATTTAGGAACTTGGGGTCAATTACACGAGAAAATTGATAAAGACGAAAACAACAATGGTGTAATTAATGCAAAAGTAGTTATTGAAAATGCCTCCAATAATATTATCCGCTCCGATGCTAATAAGTTAATCGTTGTTGATGGTTTGCATGATTATATTATTGTTGACAAAGAAGGAATATTATTAATTTATCCAAAAAGTAAAGAACAAGACATCAAACGAATTACAAAATTAGCAAATGAGCTATAATTTTTTTAATAAAAATTATCAGTATATTGTTTTTTGAGTTACTTTTATTACTTTTAAAAAGAGAATTGCATTGAAAAAAAGTTTAAAAGTACTATTGATAACTGTCATTTGCTATATTAATTCGTATAGTCAAATTGATAACTTTACTTTATCTGTTACACCAACAAATGAAACGTGTACGGCAAATGGCAAACTGACTTTTTCGGTTTCAAACACTTTGCCTGGCTCGACGGTAATTTATACTATCTACAAGTTACCAAATTTAGTTACGCCCATTACTGTTACCAGTGTGTCTCCATTTACAGGGTTAAATTCGGGGACTTATAGAGTTGTCGCTACTCAAACATTAGGGAATCAAAGCAGCACAAAGCAACAAGATGTTGTAATAACAGATCAACGAACAAATTTAACCTATCAAGTTAATGGTGTCGATGAAGTTTGTGGTTTAGATGGAAAATTAACTATAACGATATTAACTGGAAATGTATTTAATTATGAGATTATTTCCGGACCAATTATTCGCCCACTTCAAACTTCTAATGTGTTTAATAATCTTTCAGCGGGTGTATATCAAATAAGAGTCTTTGATGTTTGTGGCGAAGGTGTTGTTCAAACCTATCAATTGTTTCACAAAAATACAGCATTGAATCTCACATTAAAACCTGTATCTATGGCAGGTTGCAATTCGGTTAGTGTTGGTTTTGGAATTGCTCCTTTAACTGAAGATGGAATTGTTAAATATCCGTTACAAGTTACAACACTAGTTACCTCTCAAACAGGCGTCATAACGACCAATAATGATGTTGTTACTAGTGGAACAAATTTTCAAGCTATTGTGCCTTATTATAGTCAGCAACCCTATAATTATACTATTACCGTAGTTGACGGTTGTGGAATAACTTATACTTTAAATGGTGTTGTAAATGGAGTTTCTCCCACCGCTATTTATTCCTTAGAAAGTCAAGATTGCGATTATAAAAAAGTAACGTTATATAATGTTTCAAGTGTTACTTTGGTTTCTGCACCAGCAACATTTTCAACGTCATTGCCAATAAATTACAGCTCTCAGATTGTTAATAGTAGGGTAGTTATTACTAATCTTACTGCTGGAACCTATGTTTTTAATGTTGTCAATGTGTGCGGCATTCAGCAAACTATCACTTTTGAAGTAGTAATTGACTCTCCATTAGATCCTTATTATACGCTGTTTAATAGAACGTGTGTTTCAAGTTCTGTTTTAATTTTTGGAATACAACAATTAATAATGATTACGGCTCCAGCTACTTATAATGTTGCTTTACCTCATGATTATTCTAGCTTAATTAATCCTGCCAATTATGCTGGGTTTAGTAATTTGCCTATTGGTGTATATCAATTTTCTACTATCGATATGTGTGGACAACCAAAGCCTTTAACAATAGTTATCAATCCAATATCAGAAAGCCCGATTGCAACTGTTTTAGAAGGTTGTGATGAAGGTTTAGGCTCATTAAAAATAACAGGACAAATCACAACAATAACGTTGACCTCTGCACCAGCTAGCTATTCAAATTTTACAATTCCACATAATTTTACTTCTAGTCTAATTTCTAATTCAAGTGCTTTAGTAATTGGTTTATTGCCTCCTGGAACCTATGTTTTTAAAACTACAAATGCTTGTAATGTTGAATATACACTTACAGCTCAGGTGTTTGGACTTATAGAAAATTCTACTGCTTCAATTATTCCAAATTGTGGTTCATATAATGTGAATGTGATTGAAGACTCAAACTCGAGTGAGAATACCTATTGGTTGCAAAAACTGAATACAACTACAAATGATTGGGTTCATCCTGATACGAATGTTGTTTACCCAAATGGAACTTTGCCAATAGCAGGAAATTCTATAGAATTAATAGGCAATGGAACAGTTTTTAACTTGACGGCTCTTGGTCAATTTAGAGTGTTAAAAGCCTATAAAACCTATATGGATAACACCATTGCATCCATCAATTGTTTTAGAGTATTAGCTGAATTTGAATTTACAGGACAACCAAGTATAAAAGAAGTTTTGTCAATTTCTTGCGGAGCAACTTTTGAAGTATTAGTTACTGCCGAAGGAGTTGCGCCACTACAATATAGAATTACATTAAAAAATGGTCAGCCTTTTGTAATTCAAAATGGTACTTCTAATTATTTTGCCAATCTTGAACCAGCAATTTATAATTTTCAAATAGAAGATGCTTGTGGAAATATTGTCAATCGAATTTTTGAAATTATAAATCCAAATCCAATAACGATTACTGCTTCAACAGTGGTTTGTAATGGAGATACATTAACCATGACAGTTCCAACTTTTAGTTTTCTAGAATACCAATGGTGGAAAGACAATAACATTTCCACCATTCTAAGCACTACAAATGAACTTACTATTGCTTCGTTTAATACTGCTTTAAATAACGGAACTTATCATGTTCGCATAGTTTATCCTAACAATCCAAGTTCATGTCTTAATCAAGAATTGACTTATACCATTGCATTAAATGTTTCGTCGCCAAATGCTGGTCAAGGTTCAACCAATACTTATTGTGGTTCGCAGGGAACTATTGATTTGTTTACTTTATTGCAAGGGAGTTATCAAACGGATGGTGTTTGGACAGAAACAACCAATAGTGGAATGTTAACTAATAATTTGTGGAACAGTACATCGATTACTTTCGGAACCTATTTGTTTAATTATCGTGTGACTGGAAGTTGTAACCAATTTGCGAATTCAGTTGTTTCAGTAACTTTGTTTTCAATACCAAATGCGCCTATTGCCACTGCCGATGCAATAGTTTGTGAATCTTCGGACATTCATTTATATGCTTCAACGGTAACTAATGCCAATTATTTTTGGACTGGGCCAAACGGTTATACTTCTACGCAACAAAACCCTTTATTAACGACTGTTTCACAAGCTACAAATGGAACATATACTGTTTATGTAACGCAAAACAATTGCGAGTCTGATGAAGATAGTGTTGCCATAGTAGTTAATCCATTGCCTGATTTTACATTAAATCAAGAGTGTGTTGGCAAAGATTATGTAGTTACCGCTGTTTTTGATGAGAATAACACAAGTGGAATATTAAGTTGGATTGGACCTGATGCTTTCAGTAGTAACCAAAACCCAATAATAATAACAAGAGCAAAAACGGGAATTTATTCTTTAACCGTAACTAATCCTTCAGGTTGTACAACTACCAAAGACATTGATGTAATTAGAACTTTTTGTGAAATTCCTAATGTGATTACACCCAATAATGATGGTTCAAATGAAGAGCTAAATTTAATAGGATTTGATGTCAATAAAATAGAAATATTCAATCGTTGGGGAAGATTAGTCTATGAGAAAAACAATTATTCCAACGAATGGCACGGACAAAATCAAAAAGGGGAAAAATTACCAGATGGGACATATTTCTACCTCATTACTTTAGAAACCAATGAAGTAAAAAATGGATGGATTTTTGTTAGTGGTAATTAAACTTCTTTATTTTGGGCTTTTCTAATTTTTTTGAACAAGTTTGAAGAATATACAAATGAGGTAACGGCTTCGTTATCAGTTTTAAAAATGTTTTTTTTGCTTCCTTCCCAAGCTAATAATCCATTTTTTAGGAAGATAATTTTTTCTCCAATTTCCATTACCGAGTTCATGTCATGAGTATTGATAACCGTCGTGATGTTATACTCTTCTGTTATTTCTTTAATAAGATTATCAATAACAATAGCCGTATTTGGGTCTAATCCAGAGTTTGGTTCGTCACAAAAAAGATATTTCGGGTTGTTTACAATGGCACGTGCAATCGCTACTCGTTTTTGCATTCCGCCCGAAAGTTCAGATGGTTTTTTATGATTTGAATCAATCAAATTAACCCTTGCAATAACTAGATTAACACGTTCTTTTATTTCTGTTGGCGTTTTTTTTGAAAACATTTTTAGAGGGAAACCAACATTTTCTTCCACAGTCATGCTGTCAAACAAAGCACTTCCTTGAAAAACCATTCCAATTTCGGTACGCAAATCTCTTTTCTCATCATCGGTTAGTTCGGAATAAATTCTTCCGTCAAAAGAAATAGTGCCTACTTCGGGTGTATGGATTCCTAATAAAGATTTTAGCAAAACTGTTTTTCCAGAACCACTTTGACCAATAATCAAATTTGTTTTTCCAGTTTCAAAAGTGGTTGTAATTCCTTTTAAAACTTTTGTGTCACCAAATGATTTCTCTATATTTTTAACTTCTATCATTATGTCAAAAGTAATTGTGTTAATATATAGTTTGTTAAAATAATCACTACTGATGTCCATACGAAGGAAACTGTACTTGCTTTACCTACTTCAAGCGCGCCACCTTTCATATAATAACCGTGAAATGATGGAATAGTAGCCAAGATTAATGCAAAAAGCAACGTTTTTATAAAGGCATAGGCAATGTGAAATGGAATAAACTCGGTTTGAAGTCCTTGCGTAAAATCGGTGCTACTGGTGAAACCACCATAAACCCCTGCCATCCATCCGCCAAGAATTCCTAGAAACATTGAAATACCAATAAGGAAAGGATATAATAAAAGTGCAATTATTTTTGGGAAAACCAAATAGTTTAGCGAGTTAACTCCCATAACTTCTAAGGCATCAATTTGTTCTGTTACACGCATCGTTCCAATACTTGAGGTAATAAAGGAACCCATTTTTCCTGCCATGATGATGGAGATAAATGTGGGTGCAAACTCTAAGATTACCGATTGTCGAGTAGCAAAACCAATTAAGTATTTTGGGATTAACGGATTGGTTAAATTCAAAGCCGTTTGAATGGCTACAACGCCACCAACGAAGAAAGAAATAAACGCTACAATTCCCAATGAATCAATAATTAAATCATCAATTTCTTTGAAAATTAAACCTCTCATCACAGACCATTTGGTAGGTTTGTTGAATACTTCTTTTAGCATCAAAAAGTACTTTCCAATCTGCGATAAATAACGAATGAGCATCATAGTTTTGAAATAATGTCAAAAATAGTTAGAAGTTATGAGTTATGGGTTATGAGTTGAAAGTTTTTTAACCTAAAAAAGCTTTTCTTTCATTTTCTTCCAACGATAATTTCTAATAAATTTTGCTTGTTCCTCGGTTACTAATAATGATTTTCCAGCGGTTTTTGCTTTTTTAAAACCATTAATATAATCAAAAAACAAGAGCGGTTTATTCTTTCGCAAGGCTAATTTTAAAGAAGCAATTGCCGTAATCAAAAAACCGTAGCCCAAACTGTAAAACGCTTCGCCTTGTTTGTAGCGTGCCGCTTTGTTATAGTTGGCTCCTGTAGGTTTTAGATGTTTTACTTTTAAAGTTTCGTCCGTTACGACTTTCCAATTATAGAATTTACAAAGGAGTTCGTCAACGGTATCCCAACCCATAGCTGGTTTTAATCCGCCAATTTGTTTGAAAGTTTCTTTTCTATAAACTTTAAATGCGCCACGAATATGGTCTTTGTCGGTTAAGTTTTCCAAAATCCATTCGCCATTTTTTTCAATGTAAGCAAAACCGCCAACCATTCCAATGTTTGAATCTGATAGAAAATGTTTGCTAATCATTTCAAAATAATTTGCAGGAAAAATTAAATCGGCATCGGCTTTTACTATAAAATCATACTGATTATCTAAAGTTTCTAATCCTTTTTGAAAGGCTTGAATGACTTTGCTTCCTGGCAAATGAATGGCATCCGAAGTTTTATTGACCAATGTTATAAATGGATATTTATCGCAAAACGATTGAACGATACTTTCTGTGCTATCTGTAGAGCCATCATTGACCACCACAATTTTAGCAGGCAAAACCGTTTGCGCCACCAAAGATTGCAATGTCAAAGCAATAAATCGCTCTTCGTTATAAGTAGGAATGACAAGATAGTAGTTCATAATAAATTCCAATTTTTTAAATTCCAAATTCCATCTGAATGGATTTTAGTTTGGGATTTGGGATTTTTTATTTGGGATTTCTTTCAGCATATACCAAATAATATCGCGGAGTAAAAAATCGCAATAATGGTCGAAACCCAATTTTCTTTACGGGATGTGTAAATTGAACGCGATCTATAATTTTGAAGCCTGTTTTTTCTAACAACCAATCCAATTGCCAATCTTCAAACTCGTGGTAATGTCTGTCCCATTTGTCGGTTTTGCTTTTGTAAGCCGATTGAAACCATAAACGCATTGGGATTGAAATTAAAACCTTGTTGCACTTTACATTTTGCAACACGGTATAAGGATTTAATAAATGTTCAAAGATTTCAAAAGCCGTAAAGATTTCGTAGTTTTCAGTTTGCAACGCCGATTGGTCGTTGTCCAAATCTTCACCTTTGGTATTAATGACCGTGTAACCATTGTCCTCCATAATTTTGGAAAACGGATTGGGTACACCCAAATCAAAAATAGTTTCTGAAGGATTGATATGTTTTTTTAGAAAATCTAACGTAATGTTGAAGCGTTTGCTTGGATATGTCTTCTCGTACATAGTGACTGTGAAAATTTACAGCCGCAAAGTTACAAAGTTTTATCTTCTAATAATATTTAGATGAATTTTGTTTGTGTTCGGTATTTTTAGATTGTCAAACTATTGCTTCTGATATTTGGCTTGGCAAGGTTCAAAGCAAGGATAATTGATAATTAATACGGTGCCGTTTTGCACATAATTATATCCTAAAGTTGTTTGAACACAAGCATCGGATGTAAAAGTAGCATTCGTTGCATCGTAAGTTCCCGATGTTGGGTTGAGCGTTGAAGTGGTCATGTCGCACAAATCGCCGTTAGAAGTTAAGGTGCCATCACTGTTAAAAGTTATGGTTTTCTCGCTGTCCACACTCATAAAAGTGCCACTACCATCACCTGGATCTTCTAATACTTCTATCAATTTCCAATTTCCTACTATAGAGGTATTCGATTTGTTGTCGTCTTTATTACAAGCACTAAGCATACCAACGACCAAAAGGGTAAAAAATATCTTTTTCATAATTGGATTTATTGTTTAGATGGTAAACCTTCTGAATGGTTGCGTTTTAAATGTTATAGATTTAGTGTGTTGTATTTTATGTTCTTAAAATCTTTTCCATTTTCTTTCCTTTGGCAAGTTCGTCTATCAGTTTATCTAAGTAGCGAATCTTTTTCATCAGAGGTTCTTCAATTTCTTCAATGCGATAGCCACAAATAACTCCAGTGATTTTGGAAGCATTAGTATGGAGTTGTGCTTGCCCAAAAAAGGTTTCAAAATCATTCTTGTTGTCTAGTTGTTCTTGCAAAGCTTTTTCATCATAACCCGTTAGCCATTGAATTATAGTGTGCACTTCTTCTTTGGTGCGTCCTTTTTTCTCCGCTTTATTAATATAATGAGGATACACACTTGCAAACGCCATCTTGTAAATTTTTGTGTTATCCATTTAGTAGTTTTGTATGTGTTTGATACTCCATATTTCTGTGATTTGTATGACACCACAGAATCTTTTTATCAAAAAGATTCAATTTTGATCAAAGCAAAAATAGTTTATTAGTTTTGCATAATTCTAATTCATCTAGAGCCAGTTTATGCTCCACTTCATTCAAAAAACTTGAACTAACATAGCTGATGTACTAACTTATACCTTATATACTATGGAGTTCACATTCATTCCAGCGCCCACTGATGCAAAAAGAACAATATCGCCTTTGCCTAACGAATGATTTTCTACATTGTTTTTGAGTAACAAATCGTATAATGTTGGCACGGTTGCCACACTAGAGTTCCCAAGTTTATGAATGCTCATAGGCATGATGCCTTCGGGAACAGTTTGTTTGTATAAGCGATAAAAACGTTGAACGATAGCTTCATCCATTTTTTCGTTGGCTTGGTGAATCAATATTTTTTTTACTTGGTTGATGTCAACACCGCTTTTTTCTAAACAACTTGCCATAGCTTTTGGCACTTCGCTTAAAGCAAATTCATATATTTTTCGACCATACATTTTGATATAGCGAACATCTGGATCGTTAAATGTGTTAAAAGAATTCCCAAAATACAAATAGTTGGCTTCGTCATAGGTAAACGATGCTGATTCGTGGGCTAATATTCCGCCTTCTTCATTGGTAGCTTCAATTATCGTAGCACCTGCGCCATCGGAGTAAATCATAGAATCTCTATCATGCATGTCCACTACTCTCGAAAGTGTTTCGGCACCAATAACCAAACATTTTTTTGCCATGCCAGCTTTTATAAATGCTTGCGCTTGAATAACAGATTCTACCCAACCAGGACAACCAAAAAGCATGTCATAAGCCACACATTTCGGGTTTTTAATGCGTAAATTGTGTTTTACTTTAGCAGCCAAACTGGGTAGCATATCACCTTGAATAGCATTTTTTTTTACATCACCAAAGTTATGAGCAAAAATAATATAGTCTAGGGATTCTGCATCAACTTTAGCATCATCGATAGCAATTTTTGCGGCTATAGTTGCAATGTCTGAGGTAACTAAATCATCAGTTACATAACGGCGTTCTTTAATACCTGTAATTTCTAAAAATTTTTGTGCAATAACATCATTCGGATGTGGAAATGGTGTTCCATCATCGTTGAGGAACACATGCTTTGCAAAGTCGATATTAGAAACAACTTCTGTGGGTATATAGCTTCCTGAGCCAGTTATTTTTATATTCATGTTGGGGAAATAATATGCTAAAGTATAGAATAATAATTAAAATCAAACATAAAATTTAGTATGCGCGCATATTATTGTGAAATATGTAATATTTAGGTAAGAAAATAAATATTTGATTATTATTTAGGCATTTTGGTGCACAATTTTTATTTGCATAACGGTAGCCATACTCAAAGCATTCGTTTTCATTTGCTCTGCATTTTTTCCTTTAAAATCGTTATCGATAGTTGCATAAAGATGTTTGAGCCAAGTTTCAAAATGTTCTTTGGTAAATGAATATTTGGCGTTAATGTCTTTATGAATTTGAAACATATTGTTACTATAACCACCTTTCATAAAAAGAGATTGTTCCCAAAAAGTGGCTAGTAGTTCAAAATGTTCCTCAAGATGATGGTGTACATCAGTAACTTTGGTAAAATAAAAATTGATGGTTTCATCGGCTAAAAGCTTGTCATAAAACGTTCGCATGATGTAAAGCAAATCCTCTCGGGTTTCGATGTCGTTCATTGTTTAAATTTATACAAAGTTACCATTTCTGAAATTTTATTGTCTGATATTAATCATAAAAAAAGGTTTCAAATTTATTTTTTTGAAACCTTTAGTCTTACTACTTACTACTAAAATCTTAATACATTTACATATACGCTTCAATAGGCGCACAACTGCAAACTAAGTTTCTATCGCCATAGGTTTCATCAACACGACGAACGCTTGGCCAGAATTTGTTCTCAGCAACATAATCTAAAGGATAAGCAGCTTTTTCTCTTGTGTATGGAAACGTCCAAGTATCGGAAGTAACCATAGCTAGTGTATGTGGCGAGTTCTTCAAAACATTGTTAGGTTCTTCAATAGCAGCTGCTTCAATTTCTTGTCGAATGGCAATCATGGCATCACAAAACCTATTTATTTCTGCTAAATCTTCGGATTCGGTTGGTTCAATCATTAATGTTCCTGCTACTGGGAAAGAAACGGTTGGCGCATGGAAGCCATAATCCATAAGACGTTTTGCAATGTCAGTTACTTCAATTCCTTTGGCTTTAAAGCTTCTGCAATCTAATATCATTTCGTGCGCAGCTCTTCCCATTTCTCCTGAATATAAAATAGGATAATGTTCTTCGAGTTTTGCTTTCATGTAGTTGGCATTTAATATTGCATATTTTGTTGCGTTAGTAATTCCTTCAGCTCCTAACATACAGATATAACCATAAGAAATTAGACAAACTAATGCCGAGCCATAAGGTGCACCAGAAATAGCAGTTATTGCTTGATCGCCTCCAACTTTTACCAATGGATTGCTAGGTAAAAACGGCACTAATTTTTCGTTCACACAAATTGGCCCTACACCTGGCCCACCACCACCGTGAGGAATGGCAAAGGTTTTGTGTAAATTAAGATGACAAACATCAGCACCAATGGTAGCTGGATTGGTTAATCCAACTTGGGCATTCATGTTAGCGCCATCCATATATACTAATCCACCATTGTCGTGAATGATTTGTGTGATTTCTTTAATGGCACTTTCAAAAACACCATGAGTAGAAGGATAGGTAACCATCAAGCAAGAAAGATTTTCAGCATTTTCGATGGCTTTTGTTCTTAAATCTTCTACGTCAATATTACCGTTTTCCATAGTTTTGGTCACGATAATTTTCATGCCAGCCATAGCCGCCGAAGCTGGGTTAGTTCCGTGAGCCGAAGCAGGAATTAAACATACATTTCGGTGACTGTTTCCTTCAGCAATATGATAGGCACGAATAGCCATTAATCCAGCATATTCGCCTTGTGCTCCAGAATTTGGTTGCAATGTTGTTCCAGCAAAACCTGTTATGACATTTAGTTGTTGTTCTAGTTTTTTCAACATTCCGATATAACCTTGCACTTGGTCTAGTGGTGCAAACGGATGGATAGTATTCCAGTATGGCATACTCAATGGCAACATTTCGGCAGCGGCATTCAATTTCATCGTACAAGAACCCAAAGAAATCATCGAATGATTTAAAGATAAATCTTTGCGCTCTAATTTTTTGATATAACGCATCAAGCTGGTTTCTGAATGATAGCTATTGAAAACGTCGTGTTGTAAAAATTCTGTTTTTCTATTTAAGTGCATTGGATAGTTGTTCTCCAACGCATATTCGTTTACTTCAAAAGCTTCTTTGCCTAACGCTTCTGCAAAAACTGCAATTACTTCATTGATGTCTTTGAATAAAATAGTTTCATTTAAAGCGATTGAAATGGTTTCGTCATCAATATAAAAGAAGTTGATTTCGTTTTTCTCAGCAATGGCTCTCACTTTTTTGGCATCAGCTTTTACAACGATGGTGTCAAAAAAAGAAGTGTTCGTTTGATAAACGCCAAGTTTATTTAAAGCATTTGCCAAAGTAACTGCCGATGCATGAACTTTGTCGGCTATATAACGCAATCCTTTTGGGCCATGATATACGGCAAACATTCCTGCCATTACTGATAATAATACTTGTGCTGTACAAATGTTTGACGTTGCTTTTTCACGTTTAATATGTTGTTCACGTGTTTGCAAAGCCATACGAAGTGCTCGGTTGCCATTAGTATCAATAGTTACTCCGATAATTCTTCCAGGCATCGAGCGCTTGTATTCTTCCTTGGTAGCAAAGAAAGCAGCGTGTGGACCACCATAGCCCATTGGAATTCCGAAACGTTGTGTAGTTCCAACCACTACTGCTGCACCCATTTCTCCAGGAGGTGTTAGTTTTACTAAAGATAAAATATCTGCAGCAACGGCTACTTTTATTTCATTTTCATTGGCTTTGGCAATAAATGAGGTGTAGTCATTTACTTGACCGTATTTGCCTGGATATTGAAGAATAGCTCCAAAATAGTCAGAAGAAAAGTCAAATGTTTCATGATTTCCAACTACTAATTCCACACCAATTGGTGTAGAACGTGTTTGAAGAACCGATAAAGTTTGAGGTAATATTTCTTCCGATACAAAGAATTTGCACACGTTGTTTTTCTTTTGGTCACGAGAACGCACATCAAATAGTAATGCCATGGCTTCGGCAGCGGCAGTGCTTTCATCTAACAAAGAAGCGTTTGCAATTTCCATTCCGGTTAATTCAATAACGGTAGTTTGGAAATTAAGAATAGCTTCCAATCTTCCTTGAGCAATTTCTGCTTGATAAGGCGTGTATGCCGTGTACCAACCTGGGTTTTCAAAAATATTTCTTTGAATAGCAGGTGGAACTATTGTTGGATGATATCCTAAGCCAATATAAGATTTGAATACTTTGTTCGTTCTTCCTAATATTCTGATGTGATTGGCATATTCATATTCGGTCATTGGAGCATCTAGTTGCAATTCTTTGTGCAACCGAATGTTGTCAGGAACGGTTTCGTATATTAATTGTTCTAAGGTTTCTACGCCAACGGTTTTTAACATTTCTGGCAAATCGTTTTCTCTTGGTCCAAGATGTCTAAGTGCAAATGCGTCTGTTTTCATTAAAGTGTTGTGTCTTAAAAGTGTATAGATGTGTTCAAATCATCCCAATAAATTGGATAATTTTTTTGCAGTACAAAAGTAATTATTAAATCCATATTATTATGCTAATCAAAATCTAATGTTTTGATATTTTTTCAACTATAAAGAGATTTTGTTAATAAAATAGGATTTAAAGATTCTATCGACAAAATACATCAATAAATCATTTCGTCGAGGATTAATTACTTTATAACGAATTTATTAACATAATCTTACGACTTATTGAAAACTTATTTAATTTCGATTAAAATTTTATACAAATGAAAAAAATTACCTTGACTTTACTATTCTTTTTTGGAATGGTAGCAACCTACGGTCAAACATTGGTTCTTAATGAAGTAATGACGTCTAATCTTTCGGTAATTGCCGATGACGACGGTGACTATAACGATTGGATAGAGATTTATTACAATGGAGCAACCGCTATTAATTTAGAAGGATATGCACTTTCTGATGATGCTACTCTACCAATGAAATGGGTTTTTCCAGAATATTGGATAGAACCGGGGGATCATTTATTGATATGGTGTTCCGATAAAAACAGAACAGACATTAATAATGATTTGCACACGAATTTTAAGATTAGCTCTACGGGTGAAGTTATTTATTTTAATAGACCAAATGGAACTTTACAAGATAGTTTTCTAGCAGTAATTTTACCAGAAAACATCTCCTATGGAAGACAAACTGATGGTGCAATAACTAAAGTTTATTTTCAACAATCTACTCCAGGTGCAGCAAATAATACTCCTGGATTTAGTCAAGTTTTAAATGCGCCATCAATAAATGTTCCTAGTGGGTTTTTTACTTCATCTTTTCCAGTAACAATAACTTACCCCGATCCAAATGTGACGATTGTTTACACATTAGATGGTTCAGATCCTGTTTTGACAAACCTTGCAGGGACTAATTATAATTATAAAAATAAGTATATCGAATTAGCAGGACAGACTGCTGGAGCACAACTTCAAAATAGTTATAAATCATTTACATATTCAAGTCCTTTAACAATAGTTGATAGGTCGAGCATAGCAAATGATTTAGCAAAAATGTCATCTACTTTTCAAAATGTACCTAGTTATATTCCAACTTTCAATGTTTTTAAAGGAACCGTCTTGAAAGTTAGAGCCTTTAAAAATGGTGCTATACCAAGTCCAATTATAACAAAAACTTATTTTGTAACACCTCAAGGTAGTGCTAGATATACATTACCCGTTGTTTCTTTGAGTATTACTGAATCAAAATTCTTTGAATATAATGATGGAATTTTTGTAGCTGGAAAAGATTTTGATGATTGGAGAGCTGCAAACCCAACAGTTGATGCTGATTTTAGCAGTGTAAATGAAAACGAAGAAAATGCAAATTACTATAGAATTAGCGATAATGAAGAACAGAAAGGACATTTAAGTTATTTTGTTGGAGGACAAGAAGTATTAAATCAAGATATAGGAATAGAAGTTAATGGAGGAAATTCTAGAAATTTTCAAAGTAAAGCCTTGCGTCTTATAGCGCGTTCGGAATATGGTAACGATAAAATGAGTTACCCATTCTTTGCCAATGAAAATTATAATAGTTATAAAAGGTTACTACTTAGAAATTCTGGTCAAGATTTTAGAAGCACTATGTTTAGAGATGGTTTGTTTCACACTTTGGTTGAAAAATTAAATACAGAAACGAAATCTTACCAACCAACAATTGTATTTTTAAATGGAGAATATTGGGGAATTTTAAATATGAGAGAACGATATGACAAGCAGTTCTTCAATCAAAAATACAATATAGCCGATGGAGAGTTAGATTATTTAAAAAATGATTTAACACCAGTAGAAGGTGATGGAAATCATTATGCAGCGATGGAAACCTATTTACAGAATAATTCTTTGTTAAATACAGCTAATTACAATTACATTAAAACGCAATTAGATCCAGAAAATATGAGAGATTATTATATTTCTAATATTTATGCTCAAAGTACAGATTGGCCAGGTTGGAATACAATATTTTGGAGAAAAAAAACAGCAGCTTATGAGCCAAATGCTCCCTTTGGTCAAGATGGTAGATGGAGAACCGGGATAAACGATATGGATGATACCTTGGGAGAATATCCTGAAGGAAGTAATCATAATACATTGGCGTTTGCCACAGCAACTGGTGGACCAGATTACCCAAATCCAGAATGGTCCACTTTAATCTTAAGAAGACTATTAGAAAACAACGAATTTAAATTAAACTTTATCAATCGTTTTGCAGATTTGTTAAACACTTATTTTTTGCCATCAAGAGTCAATGCTATGATTGATATCTTCAAAAACAAAATTAACCCTGAAATAGCAGAGCATCAAGCAAGATGGAAACCATTTTATGATGTAGAAACATGGAATGATTACAGTATTCAATCCATACGAGATTTTGCCAACACTAGACCAAATAACCAAAGAGCACATATTAGAGGTAAATTTGGAATTAGTGGAGATATTAATGCTACTTTAAATGTAGATGATGTAGCACATGGATTTATAAAAATGAATACGGTAGAAATAAACAGTTCTACACCAGGTGTTGCTGCCAATCCTTATCCTTGGACCGGAATTTATTTTAAAAACATTCCTGTTACTATGAAAGCAATTGCATTACCAGGATTTGTGTTTAGTCATTGGTCAGGTGCTTCTACCAGTACATCAGCAGAAATTACGCTTACAACAGCAGCTGATTTTTCAGTAACAGCTCATTTTGTTCCTGCAGGAAGTGGTGGAGAAGAAGTGCCAATTTATTACTGGGTATTTGATAGTTCTTTAGAAAATAACACTCCTTTATCCAGTGTGAATACAACTTATAATGTTAATGTTCTTCCACAAGGAGTTTTAAACTATCAATCGTGTCTTTCTGGGTACCCTTTTGATGCTTCCAATGCAAACTGGAGAAAAGCTTCCATGGAAAGAAGAAACAATCCAACGGATGTGAACTATATCCCTGAGGTGAATAACAACCTAACTTTTGCAGCTTCCAATATGAGAGGAATTCAAGTAAAACAACCTTTCCAAAATAACGGCCAAGAAAATAAGTTGATTTTTTCAAGTTCAACAGCAGGTTATCATGATATTAAAGTATCCTTTGCAGCAGTTAATGAATTAGCGGCTGATGGATTAGTTGTTGATTATTCGATTGCTGCTGGTTCTGGTACATGGATAACTACAGGTTTAGCAGCATCTAGTCTGCCTTTAACGAGCAGTTTTCAGCTGTTTAATATTGATTTTTCATCTATTACTGCGGTTAATAACAATCCAAATTTTAAATTTAGAATTCGATTTTCAGGAACAAATTTAACAGAAGATTTAGGAAACAGAGTTACCTTTAACAACATTAGTATTAAAGGGAAACAAGACAACTTGAGCGTTGTTGAAGCAGATAGTAAATTAGAATTCGTCATGTATCCTAATCCAACTACTGGTGTTTTGAATTTAGTTTACAGTTATCAAGATGTGAATTATGCAATATTTTCAATCGATGGAAAATTAATTCAAAGCGGAAAATTAGATAACCCACAAATTAATGTGAGTTCTATTCAACATGGAATTTATTTACTGCAACTTTCGGCAGATGGTAAAACAGAAACTAAAAAGTTTATTAAAAATTAATAATCAAAATTTTTTAAATATTTGAAGAAGAGGTCTAATTGGCTTTTTTTTTCATTTAATCGATGTTATTGGAAAGTTGTCGATAATATGCTTTATTAGAAAAAAATCAAGTTAATTTTGAGTGAAATTTAGAATTTATAACTTCCTTTTTTATGATTAAAAAAATACTTTTTTTTGTAATTTTTTTCACTGTTTTTTTTCAAGAAAACACATTCTCACAGGCATTAGTCATTAATGAAGTAGTCGCTTCAAATAGTACAACTATTGCGGATGAAGATAATTCATATCAAGATTGGATTGAATTATACAATAATAGTGCAAGTGCTATAAATTTATCAGGATATGGAATAACAGATGATTCAACCAATCTGTTCAAATGGGTGTTTCCAAATGTTACCATAAATCCAGGTGGGTATATGCTCGTTTGGGCATCGGATAAAAATCGAACTAATCCTGCCAATCCATTACACACAAATTTTAAAATAAGTTCAAGTGGTGAAACAATTACTTTAACGAATGCTTCAAGTGTAATAGTTGATACTGCACCAGCAACTGCAATGCAAGCCGATGAATCTTTGGGTAGATTGCCAAACGGAACAGGCGGTTTTGTGCTTATTCAAACTCCAACGCCAAATGCCTTGAATGTTAATGGAACACCAATTGCAACTTTAGATCCACCAGTTTTTTCTCAAAATTCAGGTTTTTATACAGCAGGTTTTAATCTAAATATAACCACTAATGAGCCTGGGGCAACAATTATTTATACACTTGACGGTTCAGAACCTGACGAAAATAATTTAAGCGGCACAACCTATAATTACAAAAATCAATACCCAAAAATACCAGGACAAGCTTTTGGTACTTTTCTGTTCAATACCTTTCAATCGTTTCAATATTCGGCATCTATACCAATTAATGACAGGTCTTCTCAGCCAAATAAAATTTCAGCCATTTCTACAACCTATGATTTTACACCACCCTATTTTCCAAATGGACCAATTTATAAAGGAACTATTGTTAGAGCAAAAGTTGTAAAACCAGGTGCAGTTTCAAGCGAAGTTATATCAAAAAATTACTTTATTACTCCAGCAGGATCAAGTAAATATACACTTCCAGTTCTATCATTTAGTTTTAATGAAAATGAGTTATATGATTATGAAGATGGAATAGCTGTTGCAGGTATAGATTTTGACAATTGGAGAACTGCCAATCCAACAGAAATTCCCGATCGCGAAATTGGAAATTTTGAAAGACGTGGTGCTGCCAATGAACGAAAAGCCAACATGCATTATTTTGTAAATGGTCTTGAAAAAATTAATCAAGATGTAGGGATACGAATTAGAGGTGCTTATTCAAGATTATACCCAAGTAAATCATGGAATATTTATGCTCATTCCGAATATGGTGATGGCAATTTGTCTTATAATTTTTTTGCCGACGAACCCTATACAAGTTATGAGAGATTAAGCGCGAAAAGTGGCGGAAGTGATTTTTACAACACTATGTTTAGAGACGCTTTAAATCATCAATTGGTGAAGGATTTAAAAATGGAAACAGAATCTTTTCAACCAATGGTAGTTTTTATGAATGGAGAATATTGGGGATTACTCAATATGAGAGAGAAATATGATGATAATTATTTCAAACAAGTTTATAATATTGACAATGTTGATTTATTAGAAAATCAAGGAGCAATTCAAGAAGGTGATGCTGTTGATTACAATAATATGTATGCATATATTCAAAACAATAGTTTTACAAATGAAGCAAATTATACATACATTCAAACGAGAATGGATACCGATAATTTCATAGATTATTTTATCACAAATATCTTTACTCAAAATACAGACTGGCCAGGAAATAATATTATTTATTGGAGAAAAAGAACGGCACAATACGAACCAAATGCACCTTATGGTCATGATGGAAGATGGCGATGGGCACTTCACGATAATGATAGTACATTAGATGATGCAAGTTATAATTCGTTACATAATGCAACATCAACTGTTGATGTTGGCCCAAATCCAGCCTGGTCAACCTTAATTTTAAGAAAATTATTAGCCAATACAACTTTTAAAAATGACTTTATTAATCGTTTTGCCGATTTGATGAATACTAACTTCCTCTCTTCTAGAATTATTGCAAAAATTGATGAGATTTCAGCGATAATTGCACCTGAAATGAATGATCAATATTTTAGATGGAAAGCACCAGTTGACAATGGTGATTGGCAGTACCATCTTGAGGAGGAAAGAGAATTTGCTGAAGACAGACCTGCATATCAAAGAAATCATATTCGTTCTAAATTTGGAATTACAAATAATATTAATGCAAATTTGAATGTTTCAAATTATGACCACGGCTATATTAAAATAAGCACAATTAATATTCAAGATGGAACTACAGGAATTATTGGTAACCCATATCCTTGGACGGGAATTTATTTTGCGGATATTCCAATTAAATTAAAAGCCAATGCTAGACCAGGATATTTATTTAGTCATTGGGAAGGATTTTCGACAAGCACCAACGAAGAAATTACAATAACGACAAATCAAAGTTTTTCGATTACTGCCGTTTTTATTCCAGAAGGTTTTGCAGTGGAAACGCAAGAGCCAATTTATTTTTGGTTGTTTGATGGAGCTATTCCAAACGATACTCCATTAACGAGTTTAAATTCAACTTTTGAAATTCCAGTAGAAGGTGTTTTAGAATATCAATCATGCTTGACAGGTTATCCATTTGTAAACGGTAATCCAAATTGGAGAAAAGCATCCATGGAACGAAAAAATAGTCCAACAAACATTAATTACATTCCAGAGGCTAACAATAATATTCCTTTTGCTTCGGCAGGAATGCGAGGAATTCAAATAAGACAACCATTTCAAGACAATGGTTTAGAGAATACAATACAATTTAATCTCTCAACAAAAGACTATAAGGATATTAAATTTGGATTTGCAGCTAAAAATGATAATGCAGCTGATGCTATTATTATTGATTATTCAATAACTGCAGGAACTCCAACATGGATTACAACAGGTTTAGCATCAAGTTCGTTACCATTGTCATCTACTTTCGAATTGTTTGAAGTTGATTTTTCTTCAATAATTGCCGTAAATAATAATGCAAATTTTAAAATACGTTTAAGGTTTACCGGCTCAAACATGACTGTTGACAACGGAGATGAAGTTGTTTTTAATAATTTTTCATTAAAAGGAGTTCAAATTCCTTTGACCTATGTTACACCAAACGTTTATACAATAGACACTCCAATTTCGGATTTAATTCCTAATCTAACTGCTTCAGCAGATAGTTTTGCTATCAGTCCAGCAGTACCAAATGGACTAACATTTAGCACCACCACGGGAATCATCTCGGGAACGCCAACAGTTCTACAAACGGCAACCAATTATGAAGTAACGGCAACCAATTCAGGCGGAAGCACAAGTTTTACAGTATCGATAAAAGTAATCGATGCCACACCAAATGCATTGAGTTATACGACACCAAATGTGTTTACCATCAACCAAGCCATCACGAATTTAACCCCAACGGTAACAGGCGAAAACCTAAGTTTTGCTATCAGTCCAGCAGTACCAAATGGACTAACATTTAGCACCACCACGGGAATCATCTCGGGAACGCCAACAGTTCTACAAACGGCAACCAATTATGAAGTAACGGCAACCAATTCAGGCGGAAGCACAAGTTTCACAGTATCGATAAAAGTAATCGATGCCACACCAAATGCATTGAGTTATACGACACCAAATGTGTTTACCATCAACCAAGCCATCACGAATTTAACCCCAACGGTAACAGGCGAAAACCTAAGTTTTGCTATCAGTCCAGCAGTACCAAATGGACTAACATTTAGCACCACCACGGGAATCATCTCGGGAACGCCAACAGTTCTACAAACGGCAACCAATTATGAAGTAACGGCAACCAATTCAGGCGGAAGTGTGTCTTTTATTTTATCAATTGAAATTGAAGAAGAATTAGGAATTGATGATAATATCAAGCTTGATTTTAAAGTTTATCCAAATCCATTTTTGGATGAGATTAATATTATTCACGCTTTTAACGAAGTTAAATTTGAAATTTATAGTTTGGAAGGAAAGGAAATTCAAAAAGGAATGTTACAAAATTCAAAAATAGTAGTGAATCAATTACCATCAAGCGTATATTTGTTAAAGCTAACTTCCGAAAAAGCATATCAAATTATTAAAATTGTTAAAAAATAATTTAAAGGGAGTTTGCTAGTCAAACTCCTTTTTTTATGAATTTTTTTAAAAAAATACTTGATTTTTATATTAAAAGCAGTCTTCATGTTGCTTTTTCAGTTTTTGCATTAGTGCACATGACTGGTTTTTTGTTTCGAATAATCAACATTGAAAGCTGTGCTTATTTTGCTTTCTTTGGAACTATTGTAGGTTACAATTTTGTGAAATATGATGCCTTAGCCCGAACTCAAAAAGTAAACATGAGTTTGAGCTTGAAAGTAATAGCATTCTTGAGTTTTATTTCTTTAGTAGCAACAATGTTTTTTTTCTTGAAACTAGAAACGATAACCAAAATACTTGGATTGGTTTTCCTGATTTTGACACTGTTATATACGTTGCCTTTCTTTCCTAATAAAAGAAATGCTCGGAATTGGGCAGGAATAAAAATCTATATCGTTACGCTCTGTTGGGTTGGAGTTACGCTAGTTTTGCCCATAATCAATGCTAAAATTCCGATTGATAATTATGTTTTTCTGGTTGCAGTGCAGCGATTCGTTTTTGTCTTTGTTTTAGTTTTAATTTTCGAAATCATCGATTTACGTCAGGACGATCCGCATTTGCAAACAGTACCCCAAAAAATAGGAGTAAAAAACACCAAAATAATTGGAGTTTTATTGATGATTGTATTTGTTTTACTTGAATTTTTTGATTCAAATTTCAAGCAAGAAATTCTTTTATTAAAACTTGGAATTGCTATAACAACGTCGCTTTTTCTGTTATTTGCTAACGAAAAAAAATCGAAATACTATTCTAGCTTTTGGGTAGAAAGCATTCCGATTTTTTGGTGGGTTTTGTTAGTGACTTTCAGCTAATTTTTTAATGAATTTGTTTCGTTCTGTTATAAATTGAGTCAAATGATTTTTTAATACTAATTGGTCAAAAATTCTGCCTAACATTCCAAAAGGAGTTTGATATTCTATGGTATCAATCATCACTGTTTTTTCATTTTTTTCAACGAAGTTATGTTCATGTCTAAAACTTTTAAAATGACCTTCTAACATTTCATCAACAAAATAAGTTGGAAATTCCATTTCAGAAATTAAACTTTTATGTTTTAAATAAATTCCAAAATGTTTCCCACGCCATGTAACGGTTTCATTTAGATTAATTAATCCCGAAGTAATGCCATCAATTGCCTTTTCATATGAACTCGCCGTAGATTGTTGATGAACATCAATGTTTCGCGCTAAATCGAAGACTTGATTTATAGGAGCATTTATTTTTGTGATTAGATGGATTTTGGTCATTTTTTTAATTTAAAGTACAAACCTGAAATTATAGAAGTTATCACATATGGAATAGTCAACTCTTATTCATCTGATTCATATATTATTAAAAAAGAAGCAATCACTCCTAAAGCATAGAATGTAATGAGTATTATTTTTGATAAAACTAAATTGATTTTCTTCTTCTTTAGAAAATAAAATAAGAAAGCATAAACAACATGGGTAGGAGAAGAAAAAATTAAGCTAAAAATAATTACTATTGGATAAATTACACCAAATCCTTAAACACCATTAGATTTTAAAACAAAATATTGAATTAGATCATACACAAATGGTGAAAGTAGTATTCTGAAAGTCCAATGCTTAAATAAATAACTCCAATTCATAAAATTAAAATTTATAATAGCCAATTAAGTTATAGATGAAAAGTAAAGTATTAACAATTGCAAAAAGGACAAACAAACTATTCATAAAATAGCTTCCTACCTTAAAAAGTGATCTTTTCGGAATATCATACATTGGATAATAGGCAATTTGTGTAGCAACTTTTCCAACCCAATAAGCTGCAATTAATCCAGTTAATGCAATGGCTAATTGAGATTGATTTTTCAAATCATTTGGTAAAAGAATTGCTATTAATCCAAAAGAGAAGTTTAATCCTTGAATATATCTTCCATAAGTTTTTGCGATTTCTTGATTTAAAGGTTTTAATTGTTTTACATCGTTATACCAATCAAAAACTTGATGACGAATGTAAGGATATATTAAAGCTGTAAAAATTTGACCAATACCACTTGTGATAATTAACCAGTTTGGAATGTTTAAGTTCATAATTTTTTAGTTTTTTTATTTTCTACACTAATTTCTGAACCAATTGCTAATAAAACAGAAACTGGTTTTTGATTTTCTAAAAATTCAAATTCTTTCCCATAAGTTGCTTTAAAGTCTACATCTATTTTAGTATTAATGACTTTTAATTGTTGCCATTTGGGATGTTTTACTTCATATTCAAATGTTTTATTTTCGTTTATTTTTGTGTAACCAAAATAATGTTCAGTAATAAATTCAGCTTCAGAGTTTATTTCAATTTCTGTTTCGTTTTTTTCTGTTTCAATTAAAATAGAGTTCCATTTGTTTGCAGTTTTCCATTCATAAGTAAATTCAGTTGAATCTGTGCTTTCTTGAATAGAATGTTTCATTGAAAGTGTTTGATAATGTTCTTTATAAATTGTATTTGCGACAAAAGTCAAGGCTTGTTTTGGAACAATTTCTTTAATGAAAACAACACCACGTTTCCATTCATTATTTTCAAAACTTTTTACATAAAACCGAAGATTTACTTCTTCAAAATTAATATGAAACGGAATTTTTAATCCTAATAATTTTACGTTTTTAAACATAAATCCTACTAAACTAACATAACATTTTCCATTCCATAACTCTATTTCGGTTCCTTTTGGAATATAGTTTTTTAAGATTTCATGGTCAATTTCATAATTGATTAAAGCTAAATTTTCCCATTGTGCTTTTAAGAAACTCATAATGTTTTATTTTTAAACTTTCAAAAAAAATTGAAAGTTTTAATTAAATTTTTTTACTTCATAAATCGAACAAGCAATTGAGCTAGCCAATTGTCCTTGTATTCGGTAATTTTTTCGAGTATATTGTCTGTTTTTAAGACAAAATCATACAATTGAGTTGTTTGATTTTTAAAATGTAGTTCCTCTTCGGTTGTATTAGAATCTATAGTAGAAACTTCTTTTAAAACTTTCAAAGCTGGCTTTATTTCTCTTTTGCTTCGTTCTTTTGCAATTTTTATGGCTAGTTCATCCAAATCTTTTTCAGCAGTAAAAAACTCTCTTCGTTCACCAGCTTTATATTCTTTGTAAACAATTCCCCAGTCTATCAAAGCACGTAAATTCATTGAAGCATTTCCACGAGAAATTTGCAATTCTTCCATAATGTCTTCCATAGAAACAGGTTCTATTGAAACCATTAATAGAGCGTGAATTTGAGCCATAGTTTTATTAATTCCCCATTGACTACCCAATGCACCCCAAGTTTGAACGAATTTATTTTTAGCTTCTATGAATTCCATTTTTGGATATTGTTTCAATATGATAATACAAAGATATATTAAAGTTTTTAAACTTTCAAAAAAAAATGAAAGTTATTTCAATTTATATTGATAAATGTAATATTGGTGAATACGTTCACTAAAAAATATATAGAATTGGTGAATACGTTCACTAAAAAACTTGTAAAATTGGTGAATAGAAATAATATTTTATATTTTTGTTAAAATTTTACAAGATGATTTCTAGAGATTTAACTTCGGTTTTAGCAACAAAACTACATAAAGGCAAAGTAATTGTGTTGATTGGACCACGACAAGTTGGAAAAACAACGATGATTAAAACAGTTTTGGCTGATAACGATTATCTTTTTTTAGATGGTGATGATCATTCTGTGGCTGAAATAATCAGTAATGCTAATACGGAAGCTTTGCGAAGCATCATTGGAACGTATAAATATGTGTTTATTGATGAAGTACAACGTATTCCAAATATAGGTTTAAAGTTGAAAATCATTGTTGATCAAATAAAAAATGTTCAAGTTATTGTTAGTGGTTCATCAGCTTTTGATATAAATAATGCTACACAAGAACCTTTAACTGGAAGAAAATTTGAGTACAATTTATATCCTATTTCTTGGAATGAATTTGAAAAAAATGTAGGCTACATCAAAGCACAACAACAACTAGAATTGCGATTATTATATGGAATGTATCCTGATGTCATCAATAATTTTGGAGAAGAACATGAAATCTTGAAAAACTTGGTTTCTAGTTATTTGTACAAAGATATTCTGGCATTGGCAGGAATCAGAAAATCAGAATATTTGGAAAAAGTAGTTCAGGCATTAGCTTTTCAGGTTGGAAACGAAGTCAGTTATAATGAAATAGCTCAATTGGTAGGTATTGATAAAAATACGGTTAGTAATTATATTGATTTGTTAGAAAAAAGTTTCGTGGTTTTTAGGATCAATAGTTTTAGTAAAAACCTTCGAAATGAGATAAAAGCCAACAAGAAAATTTATTTTTATGATAATGGTGTTCGAAATATGATTATCGGTAACTTCAATAATTTAGCACTTCGACAAGATAAAGGTGCTTTATGGGAAAACTTTATGATGGCAGAACGTATGAAGTTTCTATCTTATTCACAAAGTAATGCAAAATCCTATTTTTGGCGAACTACAACTCAACAAGAAATTGATTATGTGGAAATTAATGCCGATGAAGTTGCTGCTTTTGAATTTAAATGGGCAACTAACAAAAAAGTAAAATTACCAAAATCATTCGCAACCGCTTACGAACCCAATTTTATGGTTGTTAATAAAGATAATTTTAGAGAGTTTTTGAAGTAAATAGCAATAATTTAAGACTAACAGGTTTTTAAATCCTGTTAGGCTTAAAAATTATATCAACCCAGCACGTTTCAACAATGCATCGGGTTTTGGTTCTTTTCCTCGGAATTTTTTATACAATTCCATTGGCAATTCGGTTCCGCCTTTAGATAAGATATTGTCTTTGAATTTTGTGGCAACTTCTTTGTCAAAAATTCCTTTTTCTTGGAAGAATGCAAAGGCGTCAGCATCCAAAACTTCTGCCCATTTATAACTGTAATAGCCCGAAGAATAACCGCCTTGAAAAATATGAGAAAACGATGTACTCATACAATTTTCGGCTACATCTGGATATAACTTGGTGTTTTCAAAAGCCTTTTCTTCAAAGGTTTTCACATCATCAATAGCCTGTCCGCCGAAGGAGGATGATTTGCCATGATAAGCCATGTCTAACAAACCAAAACTCAATTGTCGTAAAGTAGCAATTCCTTCTAAAAAGTTGGCGCTTTCTTTAATCTTTTCTACATATTCTTGAGGAATAATTTCTCCTGTTTCATAATGTTTGGCAAACAATGCTAATGCTTCTGGTTCGTAACACCAGTTTTCCATCACTTGACTTGGTAATTCCACAAAATCCCAATACACAGAAGTTCCGGATAAACTTGGATACGTTGTGTTGGCTAACATGCCGTGCAATCCATGACCAAATTCGTGAAATAAAGTAGTTACTTCATTAAAAGTTAATAATGAAGGTTTGCTTGGTGTTGGTGGCGTAAAGTTGCAAACATTAGAAACATGAGGTCTATCGTTTACACCATTTTTAATAGATTGTGATTTGAATGAAGTCATCCAAGCACCATTTCGTTTTCCTTTTCTTGGAAAAAAATCAGCATAAAAAACAGCAACTAATTCACCTTCAGATTCCCGACTGCTCGGAAACAAAACTTCATAAGTGGTTACATCTTTATGGTATTTTTCGATATCAAAAACTTCTTTAAAAGTAATGCCGTATAATTTTTCAGCAATGGTAAAAGCACCATTCAGTACATTTTCTAATTTGAAATAAGGCTTCAGTTTTTCATCATCCAAATTGAATAGTTTTTGCTTCAGTTTTTCGGAATAATAAGCGCTATCCCATTTCTCCAAATGATCAATTTCATCCAGTTCTTTGGCAAATGCAGTCAATTCTTCAAATTGTTTTTGAGCAGCCGGTTTTGCTTTTTCCAGCATATCATTCAAAAAGGAAATAACTTTCTCAGGATTTTGAGCCATTCGCTCTTCCAAAACAAAATGCGCATGCGAAGCATAACCTAATAAATTAGCGCGTTCGTGACGTAAACGAACAATGTCTTTAACGTTGTTTTGATTATCGTATTCATTGTTTTGAAAACCTTTTTTACCTGCAGAAATAGCCAATTCTTTTCGCAGTTCGCGATTATCAGCATAAGTCATAAAAGGCAAATAGCTCGGCATGTCTAAAGTAAAAACCCAACCATCCAATTGTCGGTTTTCGGCTTCCGCTTTGGCAGCTTCAACAACACCTTCGGGCAAACCTTTTAAATCTGCTTCATTGGTAATTTGCAAATGGTAATTGTTGGTTTCTGCCAATACATTTTCCCCAAAAGTCAGTTTTAATTTGGCTAATTGCGTGTCAATTTCTCTAAGTTTTTTCTTTTGTTCTTCGTTCAACAATGCACCATTTCTAACAAATCCTTTATATTTTTTATCCAATAAAGTGTGTTGTTCCGTAGTTAAGTTCAAACTATCTTTGGCATCATAAACTGCTTTTATTCGTTTGAATAAATCTTCGTTTAAGGTAATATCGTTTCCGAATTCGGTTAATAATGGCGAAACTTCTTGAGCAATTTTCTGCATTTCATCAGTTGTTTCGGCCGAATTCAGATTGAAGAAAATAGATGATAATCTATCCAAAGGATAACCTGCAAAATCTAAAGCTTCAAGTGTATTTTCAAAAGTTGGCGCATCAGGATTATTGATGATAGCATCAATTTCAGCTTTTGCATTCTTGATGTTTTCTTCAAAAGCAGGCTTGTAATCTTCCATTTTTATGACCGAAAATGGCGCGGTTTCGTATTTGGTAGTAAATCTTTGAGTAAGTACTTTCATTTTTTATTTTTTCATTTCATCCGACGACTTATTCACGGCTTCTTTCAAACTTTCTTTGTAAAAAATAATTTTATCTAAAACAATTTTATCGTGACTTCCAATAATTTGAGCCGCCAAAATCCCAGCGTTTTTTGCACCATTTAAGGCTACAGTTGCTACAGGAACGCCACCAGGCATTTGTAGAATAGACAAAACCGAATCCCAACCATCAATAGAATTACTTGATTTTACTGGAACACCAATTACAGGAAGTGGCGACATTGAAGCAACCATTCCAGGCAAATGAGCCGCACCACCAGCACCAGCTATAATCACTGAAATTCCACGTGTGTGAGCATTTTTGCTAAAATCATATAATTTCTCAGGTGTTCGATGTGCAGAAACGATGTCGACTTCGGTTTCAATATCAAATCCGTTTAAAATGTCAATGGCTTCTTGCATTACGGGCAAATCTGATTTTGAACCCATGATTATGGCTACTTTGGTCATAATTTAATTAGATGTTGATTACTTTTTTAATAAAACATAAAGAAAAAATGGTCCTTTTTTACCATTTGGTCCACCACCACCACTTCTGAGGTTTGTTACAAATTCCCATTGATAATCAATATGTTGTTTCTCAATTTTATTTATGAAATTTACAGAAGATGTTTCGTATTTTATAATCATTTTTTCCCAATCCAATTTCATTTTTTCATGTTGTCTTAATCTGTCTTTTGGTCTGCAAGTTATTCCTATTTTAACACTAGAATAATGTCTGGTATATTGGCTAATACTTCTTTTTAAGGAAGTGTTTACTTCTGATGGTTTTCCTTTCCAGAAATCATAAATTAATTCCATATTTTCTAGATTTTAAATTTAAATGCTGTTAACTGCTTCTGCAAACTGCGACTTATTACTGTGACTTACTACTTATTACTCTAATACTTTTCTTCACTTCTTCGGCAACTCGTCTGGCTTCGGTCATATTTTCATTAACAATAGTTACATGTCCCATTTTACGGAAAGGTCGCGTTTCTCTTTTTCCGTAAATATGTGGTGTTACACCATCAATCGCCATAATTTTTTCGATGTTTTTATACTTCACATTTCCAGTATGTCCTTCTTCGCCAACCAAATTTACCATAATTCCGGCAACTTTACTTTCGGTTTTTCCCAAAGGTAGGTTTAAAATGGCGCGCAAATGGTTTTCAAATTGCGAAGTATAACTGGCTTCTATTGAGTAATGTCCCGAATTGTGTGGTCTTGGTGCCACTTCATTTACCAATATTTTGTCATCTTTGGTTTGAAACATTTCTACAGCCAAAATTCCAACATGTTTGTAAGCTTTAGAAACTTTTAACGCAATTTCTTGAGCTTTTAAACTAATCGGTAAATCTATTCTCGCTGGGCAAATAACATACTCTACCTGATTAGCTTCAGGATGAAACTCCATTTCAACAACAGGATAGGTTTTTACTTCACCTTTTACATTTCTAACTACTATTACTGCCAGTTCATTTTTAAAAGGAACCAATTCTTCCATGATGCATTCTACATCAGGCAAGATTTCAAGGTCTTTTGGTGTACGAATAATTTTTACGCCATTTCCGTCGTACCCAAAACGAGCACTTTTCCATACGAATGGCATTTTTAATTTTCCATCCATAAATTCAACCAAAAGTTCTTTTAAATTCTTAAAAGCTTTTCCTTTGGCAGTTGGAATTTTGTTTTTGATGTAAAATTCTTTTTGAACTGCTTTGCTTTGAATTAAACGTAATGTTTTTGGCGATGGGTATATTTTTAAACCTTCATTTTCTAGTTTTTCTAAAGCATCAAGGTTTACATTTTCAATTTCAATTGTCAAAACATCAACCAATTTTCCAAATCGGTAAACCGTATCAAAATCTAATAAATCACCTTGAAAAAAATTATTACACGCTAGTCTTGCTGGTGCTTCATCACTTGGGTCGAGTACAAATGTTTGGATGTCAAATTTTCGAGTATCACTCAATAGCATTTTGCCCAATTGTCCGCCACCTAAGATTCCAAGTTTAAAATCGGATGAGAAATAATTCATTTGTTGTAGTTGTAGTCGTTGTGTTGCAAAGATACTAATTTCAAAACCCAATTATCAAATTCCAAATCTCAAAAAAAACTTAAAGATTGGTCTTTTTTAATATTTTTCGAGCGGCAGCTCTATAACCCGGCGATTGACTTTCGGCATCTTTTTCAACTATCGGAGTCAATTCTTTTATAATCCACGGTTGTTTTTTACTCATTTCTTCCAAACTGTAAATCGCAAAAACCTTAGGAGCAAGTTTTATTTTGGGATTAATCAACCAATCAAAACAAATTTCTATGATACTGTTTTCTTGTTTTTCGGAGAGTTTTATTTTTTTTGATTTACTTAAAAAATGTATTGCTCTGCTAATTCCTCTTATTGCTGATTCATGCTTGTATTTTGGAGCTATTTCTAGAATTTTATCAATAAATGGTGTTAGTAATTCTATATTTTTTTCTACTAATTTTTCAATTATCCAAACGGCTTTAAAATGAAATTTATCTTCAATATTGATAGCCATTTCAATTAAATCTTTGGTTAATTCAGTGTTTTCTAGTACTAAATTGGTGTTATGCTGCCTGCTTTTGATACTGGCATTTCCATTACTTATCTGATTTATAAAATCATTTTTCATATAGTAAATTTATCAAATTTATAAAAAAGTCTAATTACTTAGGACTTAATCCTTAATAGTTATTAAATTTGCAACTTATTTAAAATCCTAAGCCATGATACATCTTCACGACAAAACCTTTGAACCCTTTATATCATCTGAGGAAATTTCTTTTGCAATAAAAAATATGGCAAAAAAAATGGATGATGATTTTTTTGACGACGTGCCAGTTTTTATTGGTGTTTTAAACGGTTCGTTCATGGTATTGTCTGATTTGATGAAAGAATACCGAGGCATGTGTGAAGTGTCTTTTTTAAAGTTAGCATCATACGAAGGTACACAAACAACACATAAAGTAAAACAACTTATAGGATTAAATCAGGATTTAACGGGAAGAACTGTCGTTGTGGTGGAAGACATTGTAGATACTGGAAATACTATAGAGGAATTGAAAGCAATTTTCAAAGAAAAAAATGTAAAGCATTTAAAATTTGCAACGCTATTCTTCAAACCTGATGCATATACTAAAGACATTAAAATTGATTATGTCGGAATGCGAATTCCTAATAAATTCATCGTGGGCTATGGTTTAGACTATGATGGTTTAGGTAGAAACCTTCCAGATGTTTACCAATTAGCACAATAAAATTAAACTACTTAAACTTTTAAACAATATTAAACTAAGATTAAAATGATCAACATCGTTCTTTTCGGAAAACCAGGTGCTGGAAAAGGCACACAAGCTGAATTTTTAAAAGAAAAATACAACCTAACACATCTTTCAACAGGAGATATTTTTAGATACAATATCAAGAATGAAACTGAACTTGGGCAATTGGCAAAAACCTACATGGACAAAGGCGATTTAGTACCAGATGAAGTAACCATACAAATGCTACAAAGTGAAGTGGATAAAAACCCACATTCAGCAGGATTTTTATTTGATGGTTTTCCAAGAACAATTGCTCAGGCAGAAGCTTTGGATGCATTTTTAGAAACAAAAAATCAAAGCATTACAGCTACAGTTGCCTTGGAAGCGGATGATGAAATTTTGGTAAAACGTTTATTAGAAAGGGGAAAAACTTCAGGAAGACCTGATGACCAAGACGAAGAAAAAATCAGAAACCGTTATGAGGAATACAATCAAAAAACGGCTCCATTAACCGATTATTATAAGGCACAAGATAAATTTTATGCTGTAGATGGAATTGGAACCATAGAAGAAGTAACGGCTCGGTTAAGTAAAGTCATCAATAATTTGTAAAAAAAGTTAGTAGGTTAGGAGTTTAAAAGTATTCACGATAATATCTTATCAACCTTCTATCCTTTTAACTCCCTAAACGCATAAACATAATTAATGGAAATTCTAGTCATATTTTTTCTGATTCTCCTAAACGGTGTGTTTTCCATGTCGGAAATTGCACTGATTTCGGCACGAAAAAACCGATTGGAAAATGCCGCTAAAAAGGGAAATAAAAACGCAAAAGTAGCACTTGAATTAGCCAATTCACCAAATACGTTTCTTTCTACTGTTCAAATCGGGATTACGTTAATTGGAATATTAACAGGTATTTTTTCTGGAGATAAAATTACAACCGATGTTCGTACTTTTGTAGAAGGTTTTGCGTTTTTAAAGCCATATGCAGATAGCATTGCAGTTGGAATTGTAGTGGTGATTTTGACTTTTTTCTCTTTAGTTTTAGGTGAATTATTGCCAAAACGAATCGGATTAAATTATCCTGAAAAAATAGCAAAAGGCGTTGCTGTTCCGATGAAAGTGATTTCGCTAGTCACCAAGCCTTTCATTTGGATGTTGACAAAATCTACAGAATTTATTTTGGATGTTTTTAAAATCAAACCATCTGCCGATGGAAAAGTAACAGAAGAAGAAATAAAAGCCATCATTAAAGAAGGAACTGAAGGAGGCGAAGTACAAGAAATTGAACAAGATATTGTTGAACGAGTTTTTCACATAGGCGACAGAAAGGTAAACTCTTTAATGACACATCGAAAAGCAATTGAATACCTAACAATTGAAGATTCCCTTGTGGAAATAAAAGAAAAAGTTTTTGCCGAACTACATTCTGTATATCCTGTTTGTAAAGATAATTTGGATGAAATTATTGGAGTGGTTTATCTAAAAGAAATGATTCTTAATTTTGAAAAAGGCAACTTTGATTTAAATAAAATCATCAAAGAACCCGTTTACATGATTGAACATACTTCTGCCTATAAAGCCTTGGAAAACTTTAAATTATCCAAAATTCATTATGCGCTGGTAACGGATGAATACGGCATTTTTCAAGGAATAATTACATTAAATGATATTTTAGAAGCACTTGTAGGTGACGCCTCAGAATTTTATGGTGACGAATTTAAACTATTAGCGCGAGAAGATGGAACATGGTTTGTAGATGGGCATTATTCACTACACGATTTCATGACTTATTTTGAAATGGATGATATGATTGCCGACTATGATGTTACAACCGTAAGTGGATTGATTATGACTGAAATGGGAAAAATTCCCAAACAAGGTGAAAAAATCATTTGGAACAAGTATGAGCTAGAGGTCATTGATATGGATGGTATAAAAATTGATAAAGTGCTAGTAAAAGCACTTAAAGAATAGCTGATAATATTCAGTTCTTAGTTGGTAATAACCACTAAATTTTGAATGTTAATCACTAAAAACTTAAATTATGACAGAAGGAAATTTTGTAGATTACGTAAAAATATATGTTTCATCTGGAAAAGGCGGAAAAGGTTCGTCTCATTTGCATCGTGAAAAATTCATCGAAAAAGGTGGTCCAGATGGTGGAGATGGTGGTAGAGGCGGACACGTAATTGTAAGAGGTAACAAAGGACTTTGGACATTGTTTCATCTAAAATTTGCAAGACACATTAAAGCAGGACATGGAGGCGATGGCGGAAGCAGTAGGAGTACTGGTGCTGATGGCGAAGACAAATATATCGAAGTGCCATTAGGAACTGTTATCCGTGATAAAGAAAGTAACGAAATTCTATTTGAAATTACCGAAAATGGCGAAGAATATATATTGGCCAAAGGAGGAAAAGGAGGATTGGGAAACTGGAATTTTAGAAGTTCGACTAACCAAACGCCTCGTTATGCACAACCAGGAATGCCAACCGAAGAACTGGATGTAATTTTAGAACTTAAAGTTTTGGCCGATGTTGGTTTAGTAGGTTTCCCCAACGCAGGAAAATCAACTTTATTATCTGTGTTAACTTCTGCCAAACCAAAGATTGCCGATTATCCATTTACTACTTTAAAACCTAATTTAGGAATAGTTGCTTATCGCGATTTTCAATCGTTTGTGATTGCTGATATTCCTGGAATCATCGAAGGTGCTGCCGAAGGAAAAGGATTAGGACATTATTTTTTACGTCATATTGAACGAAACTCAACGTTGCTTTTTCTTGTTCCTGCGGATGCAGAAGACATTAAGAAAGAATATGATATTTTGTTAGATGAACTTCGTCGTTACAATCCTGAAATGTTAGACAAAGATAGATTGATAGTCGTTTCAAAATCTGACATGCTCGATGAGGAATTGAAATCCGAAATGAAAGAAGAACTCGATCAAGCGTTTAAAGGAATTCCTTATATGTTTATTTCTTCATTAGCCAATCAAGGATTAACGCAGCTTAAAGATAAGTTGTGGCAGATGCTTAATATCGATACTGAACTTCCAGAAAACAGTCATGGTATATAATCAAAACCCAACGAAATGATTTTTTGATTTATATAAATTCTAAAGTGCGTTCTAATGCCATTCCTCTTGAACCTTTTATTAAAATAAATTTGTTTACTGGTTTTGACTTTTCTAGATGATTGCTAAGTTCTTCAAAAGTAGCAAAAAATTGAAAAAAAGGACTGGTAACTTTATTTGAGTAGAAATTCTTTCCAATAAAATAAGTTAGACTATTTTTATCTTTTAAATAAGAGACGATTATATTATGTTCCATTAGACTTTCTTCGCCAAGTTCATACATATCGCCAATAATAATTAATTTATTGTCTTTTTCTAGTTGAAGAAAATTTTCTAAAGCAACAATCATACTACTTGGATTAGCATTATAAGCATCTAAGATAATTTCATTAGTTCCTTTGCTGATTAGTTGCGATCGGTTGTTTTCTGGAACATAGCTTTCTATCGCATCTTTACAGTCTTGTAACGGCACTTTAAAATAACTTCCAATAGTAATTGCAGCTGTAATATTGTTGGCATTATACAAACCGATTAAATTCGATTGAATGCAAACTCCGGTTGTTTCTATTTTAACAAATGGATTTGCGTCAATTGAATCTATAAATACATTTGCTTTTTTGTCAATTTTACTAAAGGAATATTTTAAACGATAATTTAATGTTTTGTTTTTTTGAATGGTGTCATCTTCATTAATGAAGACCACTTTCTTATTGTTAAAAAGATAAGTGTACATTTCGCTTTTCCCTTTAATTACACCTTCAACTCCGCCAAAACCTTCTAAATGTGCTTTTCCAAAATTTGTAATGTATCCAAAATCAGGTTGTGCTATGGCGCATAAAAATTCAATTTCTTTTTGATGATTTGCGCCCATTTCAACAATGCCGATTTCAGTTTCTTTGTTAAATGAAAGTAGTGTTAATGGAACTCCAATGTGATTGTTAAGATTGCCAACCGTTGCTTTGGTCTTGAATTTTTTTGATAAAACAACATTAATGAGTTCTTTGGTGGTTGTTTTACCATTGCTACCTGTTAAAGCAATAATAGGCAATCCTAAATGGTTTCTATGATAAGTTGCCAACTCTTGCAATGTTTTTAAAACATCTTTGACAAGTATTGTCTTAGAATCTATATAATAAGCAGGATTGTCTATTACAACAAATTTTGCACCTTTCTCGAATGCTTCTATAGTAAAAGTGTTAGCGTCAAAACTATCCCCTTTTAAAGCAAAAAACATGGAGTTTTTTTCTATTTTTCGAGTATCGGTTGAAAAAGATTGGCATTCTAAAAAGTTGTCGTGTAATTGTTTTATTTCCATAACTAATGTATAATATACAATAAAAGCCCTAAAAATAGGGCTTTTATTAATTTATCAAAAAAAATATTATCTTTTATTTCTTGCAGATTTTCTTTTATCTGATTTTGGACCAACTCTAGACATGGCACATCTAAATCCGATATAGTCAGTAGCGATGTCTTGTGGATAATATCTGCGTTGTGCAGGATCTAACCAGTACGCTCTGTCTCTCCATGATCCACCTTTGTAAACTCTTACATCATCATTGATTAAAGTTGTTCTTTTGTTAGACTTGTCGTATTTTCTTACCATGCTTCCAAGACTGTCAACCGATACATTGTGTTTTGGAGAGTCATACATTCTTTGGTTGTCTTTTAATTGACCTTTTTCATCACCTTCTTCCGAAGCTCCAAATTTAAAATATCTAGAGGATTGTTTGTCACCATCTCTATAATTTCTATTGTCAGATTTGTCAAAGTTTTGTCTTAAGTAGGTTTCGTTTTCATCTACTGGAACTTGAGCAATTTCACCAGGATAGTTACGTGCAATAATTTTTCCGTTAGATAATGTGTCAAACTTTTGATTTTCGGCAGTTACAAGTTCAACCTTTCCATCTTCACCAATTTTATTTTTCATATAAACGTTTCCTCTATAATAGTTGAAATCGTTTGCTTCGTCATCTATAATAGGTCTGTAAACATCTGCAACCCATTCAGCTACGTTTCCTGCCATATCGTATAATCCAAAATCATTTGGAGGATAAGATTTAACTTTGTTTGTAATATCAGCACCGTCATCAGACCAACCTGCTATACCACCATAATCACCTTTACCTTGTTTAAAGTTCGCCAATTGATCACCTTTAACTTGTCTTTTTCCAGAACGAGTGTAGCTTCCAGACCAAGGATATTTCTTTTGTCCTTTGTATAAATTGTACTCTCTTTGACCTACATCTGCAGCAGCAGCATATTCCCATTCTGCTTCAGTTGGTAGTCTATAGTCTGGTAAAATCAAACCAGATGATCTTTGTGCATACACATTTTTAGGACTATTTCCTTGATTGTTTGTGCTTCCAGCCGCAGCATCAGCACCGCCATCACTTGATTTCTTTGAAGTTCCTCTTCCTTTTCCTTTTTGAAGCACCAATTCTGAATCGCCACCCATAGCTGTTGAAGGAGATGCCAAATAAGCTTCAGTGCTAAATACTTTGTCTGAACTTACATCAGTAATTTTAGCATCTTTTTTTAAGTATTTTTGCTCTTCTAAAGTTTTTTCGTTTACACGGTCGGTTCTCCATTTTGCAAATTCTGTTGCTTGAATCCAATTTACTCCAACTACTGGATATTCTGCATAGGCAGGATGTCTTAAATAGTTATTGGTCATCGTCTCGTTATATCCTAAACGATTTCTCCAAACAAGTGTATCAGGTGAAGCACCTTCATAAATGTTTTTGTAATTTTCTTGTTCAGGAGGGAAAACTCTTTTTAACCAATCAAGATATTCCATATACATCATATTGGTAACTTCCGTTTCGTCCATGTAAAAAGACTGAACGTGTTGTTGGTTTGGAGTGTTGTTCCAATCGTGCATAACATCATCCTGAACTTTACCCATGGTAAACGTTCCACCTTCTACTAATACAAGCCCTGGTCCTGTGGCTTGTTTCTTAAATTTTGAAGCATACTGGAAACCACCTTTTTTGTCGTTGATTTTCCATCCTGTTGCTTGAGATCCTCCTTTTGAGCTGGATTTCTTGCTACAACTAACAACGCTTAAAGACAACATTGCTAAAAGTATTAGTCTAATATTCATAGTTTTAAAATATTTCATATCCATTGTAGGTTACAGATTTGTGGCGCAATTTAAGAATTAACCTTTAATTAGCAACAAATTTTTTTAATTAATACTAATTTCGCTAAACGTTTTATATACTGTTTACGTAATTAATAACGCAAAAGTAGTTTTTTTATTGTACGATTTTAAAAAATATTTCAAAAAATACAATAAACATTAATTATTTTCGTTTACTTTATAAATATGAAAAAGAATATGAAATACTTGCTACTGGTATTGTGTGGTTTTTTGGGGTTTGCCCAAGAGAAAGGAAGTGTTGTGTTAAATTGGAAAAATAAAGAGATTTATTCTAATGAAAGAAGTAACTATGTTATTCCTCAATTCAATCAAGAGTTCTTTCGTTTTAGTTTTTATGACAAAACAATGACTTGTGTAGTTACTATTACAAACGGTATCAATCAAAGAAGTGATGTCGAAATAATCAACCCCGTTTTTGAAACCATTCCAGAAAGTTATTTAGGAGACTTAAATAAAGAAAAATTTCCTAATAGTTTAAAGTCAGATTTTAATTTTATTACTGCACGTGACAAACAATTTGGTCAACTTAATGTGTCACCTATTATTAAGGAGAACAATAGTTATAAAAAACTACTTTCATTTGAATACAGGATTTCTCAAAGTACAGCCAGAACTTATGTTAGTAATAATGTTTCTGCAATCGAAAGTTCTGTCTTAGCAACTGGTGATTGGTATCGGTTTTATGTTGAGAAATCAGGTGTCTATAAAATTTCTAAAGGTTTTCTTAATAGTTTAGGGATGAATACCAATGCCGACCCAAGAAAAATTAAAATCTTTGGGAACGGTGGTCGGATGGTACCGTTGTTAAATTCTGAAGAATACCCTGCTGGTTTAGAAGAAAATGCAATAAAATTTGTTGGTGAATCCGACGGGATTTTTGATGATCAAGATTATATTCTTTTCTATGCAGAAGGCGTTGATAATTGGAGTCAAGAAAACCAAACTAATTTGAACTTATATGCCAACAAGTCCTATTATTATGTGACAGTTAGTGGCTCAGAAGGTAAAAGAATTGTCGATTTAACGCAACCAGATGATAATCCAACGGTTACAATAAATACCTTTGACAATTATAAATTCCATGAAGTTGATAAAGAAAACATTGCAAAGCTAGGAAGAGTATGGTTTGGCGAACAATTTTCGATTGATAATTCGCAAGATTTTGATTTTGATTTTCCAAATTTAGTAACTTCTTCCCCAGTTAATTTTAGAATTCATTTAGCCGCTGCCTCAGCAGTTATTACTAGTTTTAAAGCCGAAGTAAACAGTCAAATTATTGGAACATCAAATTTTAGTGCTATTTCTGCAAATTCAAGTACAGAAGCTATTGATAATTACATTTCAAATAATATTCCTATTACCAACAATACGTTTAGCGTAAAAATTACCTATGATAATGGTGGCGCACCAAATTCAAAAGGATATTTAGATTATATAAATGTAAAAGCAAAATGCGAATTAAAAGGTACGTCTAAACAATTTCGTTTTCAATTTGACGATGCTGCTTCTTTAATAGGTGTTGGAAAATTCGATATTTCAAATGCATCAAGTATTAATGAAGTTTGGGACATAACCGATATATTTAATGTAACTAAAACAGAAAATGTAGGTGCTTCAAATACTTTTTCGTTTAAAACAAATCTTGGCGAAATAAGAAAATATATAGCTGTAGTAAGTTCGGATTATTATTTCCCACTGAAAGAATCAAAAGCACGGGTTTCAAATTTAGATTTAAAAGGAACGGTTTTTAAAAATAATCAAGGTCAATTTCAAGATGTAGATTATTTAATTTTTACACCAAGAAATCTAAATTCTCAAGCTGAGAAATTAGCCAATTTTCACAGAAACAATTCGCAGTTAAATGTAAAAGTTATCAATCTTGATGATGTTTACACAGAGTTTTCATCTGGCAAACAAGATATTGGAGCTATTAGAAATTTTATAAAATACGTTTACTTTAATGCTTCTTCTTCAGATAAGAGAATTAAATATGTAAATCTATTTGGTGATGCCTCTTATGATTTTAAAGACAGAATTAGCGGGAATACCAATATTGTGCCTATATATCAATCGTTAAACAGTTATACAGAAGGCGAAAGTTCATTTGCTTCCGATGATTTTTATGGTTTGATGGATGCAAATGAAGGTAGAATAGACTTTATTAATGCATTTGGTAATTGGTCAATGAGTGTCAAAGGACTCGACATTGCTGTTGGGAGAATGATTGTCAAAGATGCCCAACAAGCCGAAGAAATGGTCAATAAAGTGATAGAGTACCACGATATTAAATCCTATGGAAGTTGGCGAAATAATTATGTCTGTATTGCAGATGATCCAAATCCTCAAAAACCTGGCGACAAGCAATTGCAATTTTATCAAAATAGATTAACAGATGCTATCGTTGCTCAAAAACCATTTATCAATGCAAAGAAAATTCTTTTGGACGCCTATGTTCAAGAATCTTCAGCAGGTGGAAAACGATACCCAAAAGCTCGAGAAGAAATTTTCGCTGCTTTTGAAAAAGGGGCGTTAGTGTTCAACTATCTTGGTCATGGAGGTGAAGATGGTTTAACCGAAGAGCGCATTTGGGAAAAATCAGATGGACAAAACCTAAACAACCGCTACAAATATCCTTTATTCATTACTATTACTTGTGATTTCTCTCGATTTGATAATCCTTATCGTCCAACAGCTGGAGAATATACCTATTGGAATCCAAAAGGTGGTGCTATTTCTATGATTACCACTATTCGTTCTATAGGTCAAGGTCCAGCACAATTCTTTAATGACAAATTAGCCGAATACTTATTTTCGTATGGAAGTGACAATTACACTTCTATAGCCGAATCGCTACGTTTGGCTAAAAACTTTAGCCCTAGTTCGTCAACTAATGTTGTTTTTTATCTGGGTGATCCCGCTATAATGTTGGCCATTCCAAAACCAAAAGTAGTATTAACAAAAGTTAATGACGTTCCAATAACAGCAGCAATAGACGATTTCAAATCGTTAGCTTATGTTAAAATAAATGGCGAAGTTTTAGATGAAAATAACAATCAACTTCCAACGTATAACGGTGAAATAGCAGTAAATATTTTTGATAAAAATATAATTGCAAACACTTTGCGAAATGACGGTGATGATGCAATAATCGACGCTTCTTTTAATACAGCACCAACAATGCCTTTTGTAAAACTAGGTGAAACCATTTTTAGAGGTAATGCTTCTGTTGTTAATGGAAAATTTGAATTTGGATTTGTGGTGCCACGCGATATTAGAATTCCTGTTGATAACGGAAGAATTAGCTTTTACGCCAAAAGAAATCAGTTGTATTTAGATAAAACGGGTTACAATACCGATATTAAAATTGGAGGAATTAACCCAAATGCCGCAGTTGACAACGTTGGCCCAAGGGTAAAACTATATATGAATGACGAAACCTTTGTTAATGGTGGAATAACCAATCGTTCTCCTTTTTTATTAGCACATCTTGAAGATGAAAACGGCATCAACACTGCAAGTGGAATTGGTCATGATATTGTTGGAATCTTAGACGGGGATGAAAGTAATCCTTATATTATGAATGATTACTACGAAACGGAACTCGACGATTATACTCGAGGAAAAGTTTATTTTCCCTATAGAAATCTCGAGCCAGGATTGCATACAATCACTTTTAAAGCTTGGGATGTTTATAACAATCCAATAACTGCAGAAATTCAATTTATTGTGGTAGGTGATGAAACCATTACTTTAAAAAATGTTTTGAATTATCCAAATCCGTTTGTAAGTTATACTGAGTTTTGGTTTTCTCACAACCGTCCTTTTGAGCCATTAGAAGTGCAAGTGCAAGTAATGACCATTACTGGAAAAATCGTTTGGACAAAAAATCAAACCATCACTACTGATGGTTTTCTTTCTAGAGAAATCACTTGGGATGGTAAAGACGATTTTGGAGATAAAATCGGCAAAGGAGTTTACGTTTATAAACTAACCGTAAAATCCACTTTAACGAATAAAAAATCCGAAAAAATAGAAAAACTTGTTATCCTTTAGGAAAACACTATATTTGTTAACTTTTATTAAAAAATTAGAATGAAAAAGATTAAATTATTATTTTTATTACTCCTAACAATCCCAACGATAAACGCCCAATCAAATGATAGTAGAGTAATTACTACAGGTGTGCCTTTCCTTTTAGTGGCAGCAGATGCTCGTGCAGCCGGTATGGCAGATCAAGGTGTAGCAACATCTCCCGATACCTTTTCCCAACAATGGAATCCTGCTAAGTACGCTTTTGCATTAGATAAACAAGGATTTTCGGTTAGTTATACTCCGTATTTAACCGATTTAGTAAACGATATTTCTCTAGGACAAGTTACCTATTACAATCGAATCAATGAGAGAAGTGCTTTTGCGGGTAGTTTACGTTATTTTGGGTTAGGTGAGATAGAGTTAAGGCAGAATGCCGAGGATGTTCCTCAGATTGTAAAACCTTTCGAGATGGCTTTAGACGGTTCCTATTCGTTAAAGTTAAGTGAACGTTTTTCGATGGCTGTTGCCGGACGTTACATTCGTTCTCAATTAAGAATCCCATCAGAAGGAGCTGGCGATGCAAAACCAGCAAGTACATTTGCTTTTGATTTAGGGGGTTATTATCAGTCCGAAGAAGATGCTTATGGCGATTTTAATGGTAGATGGAGAATGGGTTTCAACTTTCAAAATCTTGGGCCAAAAATCAATTACGATGCTGGTCAATCGGACGATGGTAGTGCCAACTTCTTGCCAGCAAATATGCGTTTAGGAGGAGGTTTCGATTTTATTTTTGACGATTATAACAAAGTATCCTTAAATCTTGAAGTAGCTAAACTATTAGTGCCAACACCTCAAAGTGCCGATTTGAATGGTGATGGAAAAATTGATCAAACTTCTGGCTCAGAAGAAGCGATTTTACAACAGCAACTAAATACTGAATACAATAAAGTAACCTGGGTAAATGGTATCTTCAAATCTTTTGGCGATGCGCCTGGTGGTTTTAGCGAAGAGTTAAAAGAATTTACATACTCTATAGGTGCCGAATATTTATACCAAGACTCCTTTGCCATGCGTTTAGGATATTTCCACGAAAGTCCAATTAAAGGAGCTAGAAAATTCTTTTCTCTTGGTGCCGGATTCAAGTACAACGTAGTAAAAGTGGATGTTTCTTATTTGTTCTCTGCATCAAAAGTAAAAAACCCATTAGAAAATACACTTCGTTTCTCTCTAACGTTTAACTTTGGAGATAAATATGATGAATATTAATAAAAAATAAATTTTAATAACAATCCAAATTTCAGTTTTATGAAATTTGGATTTTTTTTCCACTATACAGAATGAAAAAACTTGAAATTAAAACAACATTCGAAGTTTTTAATACTATCGATGATTTATCCTCGGAGGTAAAAGCATTAATGCAACAAGCTATCGAGATAAGAAAAAGTGCTTATGCTCCCTATTCTAAGTTTAGAGTAGGTGCAGCTATATTGTTAGACAACGGTAAGATTGTGTTAGGTTCCAATCAAGAAAATGCTGCTTATCCTTCGGGATTATGTGCCGAAAGAGTAGCAATTTTTCAAGCCGGAGCAATTTATCCCGATGCAAAAATCATAAAGCTAGCCATTTCAGCAGCTTCAGATAACAACCCAACACTATCACCGATTCCACCTTGTGGAGGTTGTCGTCAATCAATTGCAGAATATGAGTTTAAACAAAATACACCGATAGAAATATTTTTCATGGGCGAATCGGGAGAAGTTTATAAGTCAGATTCAATCAATAATTTGTTGCCGCTAACATTCGACAAAACATCGTTGTAAGCTATATCGATATAGTTAATATTTTTAAAAACACTAGTTGTAAAAAATACTATTTTAATTTGGAATTATTTTTACTTCTACAATCAATATCATACTTTTGCAATTCGCATTCTTTTAAAACAGAAGCTTGCAATCGATTATTACGTAACTAATCATAGTAATTCATTAAAAAATGAAACCAATTACAAAAGAAACATACCTTGATTGGTATGAACAAATGCAATTTTGGAGAAAGTTTGAGGACAAACTTGCAGCACTTTATATTCAACAAAAAGTTAGAGGATTTTTACACCTATATAACGGTCAAGAAGCTGTTTTAGCAGGTGCTTTACATGTTATGAATTTAGGTGGAAAAGATAAAATGATTACAGCTTATCGTAATCACGTTCAACCAATAGGAATGGGTGTGGATCCAAGAAAAGTAATGGCAGAATTATTAGGAAAAGTAACGGGAACATCCAAAGGAATGGGTGGTTCAATGCATATTTTTTCAAAAGAACACGGTTTCTATGGAGGTCACGGTATCGTTGGAGCACAAATTCCAGTTGGTGCAGGAATGGCTTTTGCCGATAAATATTTTGAAACAGGCGGAGTTACTTTAACCTATTTTGGGGATGGTGCTGCACGACAAGGTTCATTACACGAAGCGTTCAATATGGCTATGTTATGGAAACTTCCAGTAGTATTCATTTGTGAAAACAACGGTTACGCTATGGGAACTTCTGTAGAAAGAACAGCAAATCATACAGATATTTGGAAACTTGGTTTAGGGTACGAAATGCCATGCGGACCAGTTGACGGAATGAATCCTGTTAAAGTGGCTGAAGCGATGCACGAAGCAATGGAAAGAGCACGTCGTGGAGATGGGCCAACATTCTTAGAAATGAAAACATACAGATATAGAGGTCATTCAATGTCAGATGCACAATTATATCGTACCAAAGAAGAAGTTGAAGAATACAAAAAAATTGACCCAATCACTCAAGTCTTAGATGTTATTAAAGAAAAAAAATACGCCACCGACGAAGAGATTGAAGCAATAGACGAAAGAGTAAAAGATTTAGTAGAAGAATGTGCAACATTCGCAGAAGAATCTCCTTTCCCAGAAGCACAACAACTGTATGACGTTGTTTACGAGCAAGAAAATTATCCTTTCATCCCACACAGACTATAAATTATGGCTATCAAAATAACAATGCCTCGCTTAAGCGATACAATGACAGAAGGAACTGTAGCAACTTGGTTAAAAAAAGTTGGCGATACAGTTAAAGAAGGCGATATTTTAGCAGAAATTGAAACTGATAAAGCCACCATGGAGTTTGAATCATTCAACGCGGGTACTTTATTACACATAGGAATTCCAGAAGGTGAAACCGCACCAGTGGATTCATTATTAGCAATCATTGGTAAAGAAGGCGAAGATATTTCAGCTTTATTAGCAGGAGGAACATCAACAGAAGAAGCTCCAAAATCAGAAGAAGCAAAAGCAACATCAGAGCCACAAACAACAAACGATAAACAACAAACTGCCGAACTTCCAAAAGGCGTAGTAGTAGTTACAATGCCAAGATTGAGCGATACAATGACAGAAGGAACGGTTGCAACGTGGTTAAAGAAAGTGGGCGATACAGTTAAAGAAGGCGATATTCTTGCTGAAATCGAAACTGATAAAGCAACAATGGAATTCGAATCGTTCAATGCAGGTACATTGTTATCAGTAGGAATTCAGGAAGGTGGAACAGCACCAGTGGATAGCGTTTTAGCAATCATTGGTCCTGCAGGAACAGACGTTTCAGGAATCGCAGAGAATTATAAAAAAGGAGGTTCAGCTCCTAAAGCAGAAGCTCCAGCGCCTGCTTCAGCACCAGCTGAAACAACAAACAATCAACCACAAACAACAAACAATTCCGAAAGAATATTTGCATCACCATTAGCAAAACAGATTGCTAAAGAAAAAGGAATCAACCTGGCAAATGTAAAAGGATCAGGTGACAATGGTAGAATTACCAAAAGCGATGTAGAAAACTTTACACCTGCTGCAGCTGCGGCAGCACCAGTTGCACAACCAGTAGCTTCTACTTCAGCAGCAGCACCAGTGGTAAAACCATTTGTTCCTGCGGGAGAAAAATACACCGAGGAAATCAAAAACTCGCAAATGCGTAAAACCATTGCGAAGCGTTTAGCAGAATCTAAATTCACGGCACCACATTACTATTTAACCATTGAAGTGAGCATGGACGAAGCGATGAATGCAAGAGCAGTCATCAATACAGTTCCAGATACTAAAGTATCGTTTAACGATATGGTAGTAAAAGCGTGTGCTATGGCATTAAAAAAGCACCCACAGGTAAATTCTCAATGGACAGCGGATGCAATGCTAATCAACCACCATGTAAATATTGGTGTTGCAGTAGCAGTTGAAGATGGTTTAGTAGTTCCGGTGTTGAATTTTACAGACCAAATGACATTGTCTCAAATCGGTGCTAGCGTAAAAGATTTAGCAGGAAAAGCAAAAAATAAAAAACTAACACCTGCCGAAATGGAAGGAAGCACATTCACAGTGTCTAACTTAGGTATGTTCGGAATCCAGTCGTTTACATCAATTATCAATCAGCCTAACTCAGCTATTTTATCAGTGGGAGCTATCGAGCAAAAACCAGTTGTAAAAAATGGTCAAATTGTAGTTGGAAATACAATGACAGTTACTTTAGCTTGCGACCACAGAACAGTCGATGGAGCTACAGGAGCACAATTCCTGCAAACATTGCGTACCTATCTGGAAAACCCAGTAACGATGTTAGCATAAAAACTAAATAGAGTTTTAAATAAATAAAAAAAGCCAATCAGTTTCGATTGGCTTTTTTGTTATTCCTTAATCATTCGAAATGTTTTTTGACCAGTTTCCGAATAAACTTTCAAGATGTAATTTCCACTAGTTAAGTTAGAAACATCTAGAGTAATATGTGTATTATTAAAATGTTGTTCCAAAACTTTTTGACCCAATAAATTATAAAGTACAGCAGTTTTTAGAACGGTTCTCGATTGCAAATGAAAAGTATTTTTAACAGGATTTGGAGTTAAAATCACGTTCAGTAATTCGTTTTCAGAAACACCCAACCCAACAGTTACTGTTACAGCAAGTCTTGCTAAACTTTGAACGCCATTAATAGTTTGCGTTGCATAATAAGTAACACCATTTACTAAAGGAGTATTTAGTGGTAACGGAGTAGTACCAGTAACCGATGAATACCATTGAATGTTTTCTCCATTAACAACAATGTCAGCCAAAGTTTGACCTTCTGTAAATGATTGACTTGTTGAACCCGAAGGTGGTGCAATAGAAACAATTTGAATCACAATAAATGTAGAAGATATTGCAAAACATCCAGTATCTATTGTGGTAACCTCTACAGTATAGTTTCTAACAGCATTATTTGAAGAAGCAGTATCTACCAAATAAGTGGAGTTAGTTGCATTAGGAATTAAAACTCCATCCAGATACCATTGATAAGAATAATTTCCTGAAACATTGGAATCCAATAAAAGCGATTGTACCACATTACTGTCACTATCTACATAAACTTCATTTAGACCAGTATTAGTGGTAATATTTGGAGTTGGTAGTGGATAAACAACAATATCCATTGTCGAAATAGAATAGCAACCAGCCGAGTTATTGGTAACCCTTATGCCTAGTGTTTGAGCATAAATGTTAGTATTTCCATAATTTAGATTAGTAATTTCATTAATACCATTCTGTGCATCTTGTAAACTTGGATAAAATTGAACACTCATTCCATTTTGACCCATCAAAATGGTTGCTAATTGGCTTTGTAAATTAAAAACTTCATAGCCGATTATACTTTGGTCATAGTCACATAAGCTATATGTTGGATAACTAGGTTGTTGAGTTATCGGAATCGGCAAAACTCTTATGTTTAGTGTGGTATAGCTAGCACATCCCAAAGGATTAATTACTCTAACACCTAACGTTTGGATAAAAGGTATTGGATTTACATAATTAGTTAGAGTAGTAATCTCGTTAGTATTAGTTTGAGCATTAGCCAAAGAAGGGAAAAACTGAATTGTACAGCCAACTGCTCCTTGTAGAATTTCATTTATTTTCAAGGTTAAGTCAAAAGAAGCCGTACCATCATTAGGTGTCACATAATCATCACAAACATCTAAAGAAGTAGGTGTTGTTAGTTGCAAAGGCGCATGTACTATCAACTGAAAACTTCCAACACCAAAACATCCGGTTGCATTAGTTTCACATCGAACCCAAATAGTTTGTCCATTAGTTCCAGTATAACTTGAAGAATTTATAATAGGAGAAACTCCAGCTTCGGCATTACTCATGCTAGTATAATAAGTAACAGTATAATTTGATGCAGGTAATATTTGTTGAGCTAAAACCAATGGTGTCAATTGTGTTAGGTTAACTAATGTGCTTCCGTTTTGAGTATTGCTGTCTGAATCACATACTTCTATATTTGGAAGACTAGTAATAGGATTAGGGCTATTATTCACAATAATTAAAAACGAACCTACCGCATATTCCGATGTAGTAGTATCCACTATCTTATAATAAATAATTTGAGGATTTGAAATGTTATAATAGGAACTAGGATTAGAAATAAAACTTGTAGTAGCGGCGTCATTATAATAACTTACATCGTAATTAGAAGAACTTCCACTTTGAGCGGCCAATATAGTAGGTGTTTGTAATGTTAAATCAAAAACCGAAAATCCATCATTATTGTTATCACATACATTTAGTGAACTCAAAGTTGGAGTAACAGGCACAGAAAGAATTACTTCTTTAGATGTAGTGTCATTTAATAAAAATAGGGTTTTACAATTAGCATTTTGAAATAATAAAAACACAAAAACCAGAAGTAATTTATTTCTCATATTTTTTGATTTAAATTCAAATGTAATAAATTTTTTGAATGCTTTTATTTTTGTTTTTTAAACTTAAAATTAGACTCAAAACTTTAACACAACTTTAATACTTTACGCACAAAACTTGGCAAGACATTTGATAAGTATTTAATTGTGAAATAGTTCACAAACAACAATTTAATCTTTTACTCATGAGCTCAACATCAGAAAAAGGACATGCAAAAAATGTAGCCAACTTCGGCATCATCATCAATTTTGCATCGGGCTACGGAACAAACTACAATCCGTCAAACCCAACTTTAGCAATCCCAGCACTCGAAGCAAAATGGGAAGCCGCCAAAGAAAAATTAAGAACAGTCAAAGACACCAAAGAACCTTTCGACTCAAAAACTGGAGAAAGACAACTCCTTTTCAAGCCGCTAAGACCATTAGCAACAAAAATTATTAACTCATTAATTGCACAGCAAGTGCCATCAACAGTCATCAAAGATGCACGCACAATCATCAGAAAGCTAACAGGCAAAAGAGCTAAAGAACTTACCCAAGAAACCGAAGAAAACAAAATCTCTGTTTCCCAACAAAGTTATGATCGGTTAGTCGACAACTTCGAAGAATTAATAGTCTTGGCGCAAACAGAGCCAAACTACAATCCTAACGAAGACGATTTAAAAGTGACATCATTGGTAACCCTGCATGAAAAGTTAAACAACAAAAACAACGAAGTAAAAATAATCTATGTGCCATACAGCAACGCAATGATCGCCCGAGATGGCGAGCTTTACGACCAAGAAACGGGTTTAGTCGACATTGCCTACGAAGTAAAAAACTATGTAAAATCAGTCTTCGGCGCAGCATCACCGCAGTACCGTCAAATCAGCGGATTAGTCTTTTCGCGTCCAAAAGAATAAAAAAAATCACTCGTCCAATCTTAGGTAGAGCTTCAAAAACGAAGCTCTTTTTTTGTGTCCAATAACAATTCATCAGTGTTGAAGCATCCGTTAAGAGTGTTGCAGTATCCGTCAAGAGTGTTAAGGCATCCGCTTAAAGTGTTGAACCATCCGACTAGAGTATTGGAGCATCCGACTAGAGTGTTATACCGTCCGTTCAGAGTGTTGAACCATCCGTTTAGAGTGTTGGAGCATCCGTTCAGAGTGTTGAACAGTCCGTTCAGAGTGTTGGAGCATCCGTTAAAAGTTTAAAATCTTCATAACACCAGTATCAAACATCAAAAACCACTCCACTAGAATGGTCATGTTTAGCACCAGTAACACTACTCAAAACATTAATTTCATTTCGCAGTTTCAACACGCCAAGCAACCCAAAAATCAAAGCTTCTTTATATTCTAATAAGGTTTTGTCGGGAACAATAATTTCCATTTCGGGTAAATAATACCGTATCCGTTCCAATAAAAAATCATTATAAGTTCCACCACCAGTAGCTAATAATTTTCCAGATTTTTTAGGCAATGCAATAGACGTTTGATAAGCAATATGCTCTACAAAAGTCCTCATTTTATCTTCAGTAGATAAAGAAAAAGTTTCCATCAAAGGCAAAACAACTTCTTTTACAAACTCAAAACCAAGCGACTTTGGAAATGTTTTTTGATAGTAGTCTAAACCATTTAAAGTATCAAATAAAGCATCGTCAATAGCGCCTTTTTGGGCTAAATTTCCTTTATCATCATAATCAAATCCCAATCGGTTAGCATAAAAATTCAATACGGTATTCACAGGCGAAATATCGAAGGCAATACGACGGGTTCCATCTTCAAAAGAAACATTCGAAAAACCACCTAAATTCAAACAATAATCATAATCCGAAAATAAAATTCGATCACCAATCGGTACAAGTGGTGCACCTTGTCCACCAAGTTCAACATCCTGAACTCTAAAATCACAAACTACACGTTCGTTAACCAAAGTAGCCAACTCAGGAAGATTTCCAATCTGTAAAGTAAAACCACGCTGAGGTTGATGTAAAATAGTATGCCCATGACTACAAACAGCATCCAAATTTTTCAATTGATGTTTATCTATAAAACCACGAATGGTTGCTCCAAGAAATTGAGTGTATTTTTTATTTAAATCGTCTAAAGCATCTTTCGAAAAAGAAACCGCTATTTTAAGTTTGTTTAACCATTCTTTAGGATAAGCAATTGTTTCACATTCATGAACTTTAAACGACCATTTTCCATCTTCAATACTAAAATCAAGATGAGCCAAATCAATTCCGTCAAGCGAAGTTCCACTCATCACACCTACAACTTTATAGCTTTCCTTAGACATATTCTAAAATTACTAAATCGTTTGAAATTTTAAGTTTTAAAACGTACTTTTGGCACTCAAAAATACAATATACATTTTACAATATTCAATTTACAATAAACAAAATATGGATTTTAATCTTACCGAAGAACAATTAATGATTCAGCAAGCAGCAAAAGATTTTGCTCAAGCAGAACTATTACCTGGTGTAATTGAAAGAGACGAACACTCTAAATTCCCAACAGAACAAGTAAAAATGATGGGTGAACTAGGGTTCCTTGGAATGATGGTTGATCCCAAATATGGTGGTTCAGGTTTAGATAGTGTTTCTTATGTTTTGGCAATGACTGAGATTGCAAAAGTAGATGCCTCTGCCGCAGTAATCATGTCAGTAAACAACTCTTTAGTTTGTGCTGGAATGGAAAAATATTGCAACGAAGAACAAAAAATGAAATACCTCGTTCCACTTGCCAAAGGTGAAGTTATTGGAGCGTTTTGCCTTTCAGAACCAGAAGCTGGAAGTGATGCAACTTCACAAAAAACCACAGCAATCGATAAAGGCGACCATTACTTATTGAATGGAACTAAAAACTGGATAACTAACGGAGCAACAGCCTCAACCTATTTAGTAATTGCCCAAACCGATGTTGAAAAAGGACACAAAGGAATCAATGCTTTTATTGTAGAAAAAGGTTGGAAAGGCTTTGATATTGGACCAAAAGAAAAGAAAATGGGAATTCGTGGTAGCGATACACATTCTTTAATGTTTTCAGATGTAAAAGTCCCAAAAGAAAATAGAATCGGTGCCGACGGATTCGGATTTTCATTTGCTATGAATGTTTTAAATGGCGGAAGGATTGGTATTGCATCACAAGCATTAGGAATTGCAACTGGAGCTTACAAATTAGCGTTAAAATATTCGCAAGAACGAAAAGCATTTGGAAAAGAAATCTTCAAACACCAAGCCATCGCGTTCAAACTAGCAGACATGTTTGTAAAAGTTACAGCAGCCAAACTATTAGTGTTAAAAGCAGCTAGCGAAAAAGACGAAGGAAAAGACATTGCACACAGCGGAGCAATGGCAAAATTATATGCATCAGAAATCGCACTTGAGGTAGCAAATGAAGCCGTTCAAATTCATGGTGGAAACGGCTATGTAGCCGAATATCATGTAGAACGAATGATGCGCGATAGTAAAATCACACAGATTTATGAAGGAACATCAGAAATTCAAAGAATTGTTATTTCAAGAGGATTGATTTAAAATCAAAAAAATAAAGTGGAATACCAAAAGCTCTTTCTGTTGAAAAGGGCTTTTTGTTTTAAAAAAATAACTATTTTTACTCTATGTATGAAGAATTAAAATATTGGTACCTACGCGACCACAAACTATTTAGAACCTTAAGTTTTGCGCAAATTAAGCAGTTGTGTCTGATTATGGGATTTAAAACCGCCAAGAAAGGCGATGTTATTTATTTTTCTTCTTCCGATGTTCCAAGGGTTTTTGTACTTAAAAAAGGTGCTATTAAAATTGTTTCCTTAGACGAAGATGGCAATGAAACCATTAAAGACATTATTCAAAAAGGAGATTTGTTCGGCGAACTAGAATTAGAAAGCGATAAAGATTCAAACGAATATGCCAAAGCACTCACTAGTGAAGTTTCTATTTGCAGCTTTTTACTTTCTGATTTTGAGAATTTATTGTTGAAATACCCAAATTTAGCGTTGTCTTACACCAAGTTTGTAGGTCTGAAAATGAAGAGATTAAAGAATAGTTACGCCAACTTGATGTCAAAAGATGCCCGAACACGACTACTTACATTCTTAAAAGATTGGTCAGAAAGAGAAGGAAGAAAAGAAGGGAATAAAATCACTATTGATAATTATTTAACTCAAAATGATATTGCTCAAATTATTTGTACTTCTAGACAAACAGCTACTCTATTGCTAAAAGAACTTGAAGAAAATGGCTTGATGTATTATGGTAGAAAAGAGATAATCATTGAAGATATTTCAAAACTTTAGTTAATTTTTCTTCATTTGTAAACTAACTTACATTTAGACTTTTAGAGTAGAATTATCTTTGTAATACAAAAACAAATAAACTACTCATGAAAAAAATCATCATCCTTTTAGCAATTGCTTTTACACAATTAAGTATAGCTCAAAACGATTTACCAAAATCTGCAACCGACATTGCGCCATTATTAATAGGAGAAAAAGCACCCAATACTTCGCTGAAAACTATTGATGGAAAATCGGTTTCATTTCTTGAAACGCTTGATAAAAAGAAAACAATTCTAGTTTTTTATCGTGGCGGATGGTGCCCGTATTGTAATCAGCACCTAAGTGCATTAGCAGAAGCAGAACCAGAATTAATCAAATTAGGCTATAAAATTATAGCTATTAGTCCTGATTCGTCAAAAAGTTTACAAGAAACTAAATCAAAAGATGAAGTAAATTACACGTTACTTTCAGATAGCAAAAATAATTTCTCCAAAGCTTTTGGAATAGCATTTGAAGCTCCAAAAAACTATGAGAAATATTTATTAAAAGGCTCTGATAACGTCAATTCAAGTATTATTCCAGTGCCAAGTGTATTCATTTTAGACAAAGAAGGTACAATTCTTTTCGAATATATCGCACCCGATTACAAACACAGATTGTCTAACGAATTGTTGATGGCGGTTGCCAAACAGTTTTAATTCCATTAATAACCATAAAAAACAGCGTTTGCCATGAAAGTAGTAGTTATTATCGTTAAACTTCTTATTGTTATAATAGTAGGACAAACGTTGTTTTTTAAATTCACTGGAGCTTCAGAAAGCATCTACATTTTCGAACAATTAGGCGCAGAACCTTATGGTAGAATAGGTTCTGGAATTGTAGAATTATTAGCTTCTATATTGATACTAATTCCGAGAACGACTTTGCTTGGAGCTTTATTGGCTTTTGCTACTATGCTTGGTGCTATAGCTTCACATCTTTTTGTGTTAGGTATTAATGTTCAGAATGATGGAGGAACCTTGTTTGTTTTAGCGTTAGTTACAGCAACAGCAAGTCTATTTTTAATCTATCAAGAAAGAAATAAAATTCCAGATTTACTAAAATTTAAAATTTAATCACTAATTTTCAAATCCAAATCTAAATCTTAATGAGTTTCGTATATTTTTTAAAATATCACACTAATGCTTATACCTTCTATACAAAAAACGTTAAACGAATTGTTGGAATTAATCCACCAACTTTCAGATGAAGATTACACAAAGCCATGCGAAGCGCTTAGTAATGCGACTATTGGTGAACATACTCGACACATCATTGAAATGTTTCAATGCTTGGAAAATCAATATGTAAATGGTGTAGTTGATTACGATAAAAGAGAAAGAAATCTTCAAATCCAAACAGAAGCTAAGTTTGCATCAAATGCGATAGTAACAATTTTGAATGAAATAGATAAACCCAACAAAGAGTTAAGCTTAGAACAATGTGTTGACGGCGAAATCCTTTTGATACAAAGCAACTATAAAAGAGAGCTACTTTACAATTTAGAACATTGTATTCACCATCAAGCGTTAATAAAAGTTGCTTTGTTACACTACGGAATAACGGCAGTTGATAAAAATTTTGGAGTAGCACGATCTACCATAGAATATAGAAAACAATGTGTACAGTAAGTTTTGTCCGTTCCAACAATAAATTCATAATTACATCCAATCGCGATGAGCAAGTACTCCGACCAAGTGCCATTGAACCCAAAAACTATTGCATAAACAATAAGAACATTATCTTTCCAAAAGATAAAAAAGCTGGCGGAACTTGGTATGCAGTTGATGAGTACTCTAATGTATTGGTTTTGCTTAATGGTGCCAATGACAAGCATCTTCAAAAAGAAGACTATCGAAAGAGTAGAGGCATCATTGTTTTAGATTTAATAGGAAGTAATTCGCCTATTGCGCAATGGAATGCTATTGATTTAGATAACATAGAGCCATTTACTATTGTGCTGTTTGAAAATAGAAGATTGTATCAATTACAATGGAATGAAAAAGAAAAATCAACTTTGGAATTAGATGTTAAACAATCTCATATTTGGTCATCTTCAACCTTGTATTCCTCTGAAATACGCGAAAAAAGAAAACAGTGGTTCTATACTTTTTTAGACACTAAACCCGAAATTAGTGCCTCAGAAATGCTTACTTTTCATCGCTACACCGAACAAGAAAACACCGAAAACGGACTAGTCATCAATAGAAATGATTTTCTAAAAACGTTGAGTATTACACAAACTGTTCTAGAAAACAACAAAGTAGAGATTCACTATGCCGATTTACAATTGAATAAAGAATTCTCAACAGCATTCATCACAGTATAAACATTGAGCCATTGAACGTCAAACTATTTTTTCACAAACTTACCCATTGGGAATATTGGCCTTTTCAAATTGTTTATATTCCAATCTATTTTCTTTGGGCTTTTTATGCTTTACGTCAACGAACGATTTTCTTTTTTAATACGTGTAATCCAACGATGCGAAATGGCGGATTCATCATGGATAGCAAAAAAGAAATTTATGATTTAATTCCCAAAAAATATTATCCAACAACTGAGTTTGTAAAAGAAAATTGTCCATTTGATGAGGTAATTGCCATTAAACAAAATAGCAACATTCAGTTTCCATTAATAGCAAAACCAGATGTTGGGCTTCGTGGTTCGGCAGTTCAAAAAATTGAATCCAAAGAGGCGTTAAAAAGTTACCATCAAAAAGCTAATTTTGATTATATTATTCAAAACTTAATTCCATATAAAAATGAAGTTGGGATTTTTTACATTCGATTTCCAAACCAGAAAAAAGGAAAAATTACAGGTATTGTTGCCAAAGAATTTTTAATAGTTGAAGGAGATGGAAAGTCAACAGTTTTAGACTTAATTTTAAAAAATCCGAGATATGAAATGCAGTTAAAAGCATTGATGAAAGAGTATGGTTGGGGATTAAATATTATTTTAGAAAAAGGGGAAAAACGCAATTTAGTGCCGTTTGGAAATCATATTCGAGGCGCAAAGTTCATTGATGCCAGCGATAAAATTTCAGAATCCTTAACAAAAGTAATTGATGAAATGTGTTTGCAAATTGACGAGTTTTATTTTGGTCGCATGGACGTTATGTACAATACTTGGGAAGAATTGGAGCAAGGAATAAACTTTCAAGTTGTAGAATTGAATGGAGCAGCTAGTGAACCAACACATATTTACGATCCAAAGCATTCTCTTTTTTTTGCTTGGAAAGAGCTTGCACGACACATTACTTATATGTACAGAATTAGTGTTCAAAACCACCAACGCGGATTTCCGTACCTTTCTCATAGTGAAGGAATGAAACAATACCGTTTGCACCTTGCACAATCCAAAAAAATTGTAAACTTTTAATGCAAAACCTAAAGAACATAGCCGTTGGATTTTTAGTCAGTTTCATTGGCTCTATTCCTTTGGGCTATTTGAATATTGTAGGTTATGAAATTTACAACAAATCTGGAATCATTAGTACTTCGTTATATTTATTAGGTGTAATTTGCGTAGAGTTTTTAGTGATTTTTGGAACTTTGTTTTTCGCAGATAAATTAAATAAAAATGAAAAACTCCTAAAAACAATTGAATTGTTTTCGATACTTTTTATGTTTGTTTTAGCCTATGTGTTTTACACCAATGGAAATGACGAGCAAACCAATAAGACAATTTTTTCTACTGTTTCTCAAAACTTTTTCTTCTCTGGAATCCTCTTTAGTAGTTTAAACTTTATTCAAATTCCTTTTTGGCTCAGCTGGAATTTGTATTTAGTAAATAGAGATTATATTGAAATATCAAAAAACAGAAAATACTTTTATGTTTTCGGAACACTTGTTGGAACTTTTTTAGGGATGTTGATTTTAATCCTGTCTTTATATTATTTTGCTAATCAAGTTGATTTTCTTTCCAGGTATTTAATGAAAATTATTATACCTCTTGTTTTTGTTTTGTTAGGAATACTTCAAACAGTTAAATTCTACAAAAAGTTCAAAAAAAAACAGTAGGATTTTCTCACTGCTAGATTCTTTTTTAGGTTTAAAAACTAATAAAATACATGTTTAAAAAAAATGCCTAAAAAATGAATAATTGCCAAAAAACAGGATGAAATTATGATAATTCGCCTGTAAGGCATGATTTTTATCGATGATTTGTTGTTTTTCATCGATTTGACGAAGTTAATTTATTGTTAACCCAATAATAGCTGTACCTTTAGTAGTGAATTATAAAAACAATAAATTATGAATGTAAACTACAATTGGCGGATGTCAAATAGGCTTTCCGCAAATCAAAAAAGTAAGCAATCAGAAATTGAATGTAAAAAAAGAAGTTTTTCACAACCAACAAATTGGTTGTTGATGGCTATGTTTTTGATGTTTTCTTTTTCTTTTGCTCAAACAGTAACCATTGGCTCAGGGTCTAGTGTTGGAAACAAACTTCCCGTAGTGCCTTATTATGGATATTCCTATTCGCAACAAATCGTACTTAAAAGCGAAATTGCAACTTCGGGTAATATAACGAAGTTAAGATTTTATAGCAATGGTTCAGCATTAGGTTCAACATCAAATAATTGGACGATCTACATGGGTCATACTACTAAAACAGCATTCACTACAAATACGGATTGGATTCTGTCTGGTGCTATGACACAAGTTTATTCTGGATTAGTAACGGCTTCTCCAGCAGCAGGATGGATGGAAATTACTTTAACTACTCCATTTGCTTATAATAATACAGATAATTTAGTAGTATCAGTGGATGAAAATGCAGCAAGTTATACATCTGGAAGTTCAACAAATTATTTTAGAATATGGACAACACCACTTACTAATAGAGGAATATATTATCAAAATGATACTACAAACCCAGATCCAACCAACATTTCGTTAACGGGTACAAGAACTTCCTACATTAGTCAAATGCAATTTGATATTTCAGCTCCAGTTGCAATAGATATGGCATCTACAGCTATTGTTGGAGTGCCAACTGTAAACTGCCCTAATGCTTCAGCACCTTTGTCAGTTACAATTAAAAATCAAGGAACAGATCCAATTGATTTTTCTACCAACAATGCAGTAATTGCAGTTTCAATTACTGGTGCTTCAACACAAACATTAAATGCTACAGTTTCAACAGGAACTCTTGCGGCTGGTGCTTCTCAAACGGTTGCAGTTACTCCAAATGCTAACTTTTCAGCAGCTGGAACACATGCAATTTCAGCTTCGGTTACTGTAACTGGTGACGGAAATTCAGGAAACAATACAACAACAAGCTCAAGAGTAATTGTAGCACCAACAGCAACTCCGTACGCTGAGTCGTTTACTACAGCCTCTACACCATCAGGCTGGGACACAACGGGTTGGTCATTTGCCACTTCTCATGGGGTTACAACTAATGGTATTTATAAAAATATGTGGAGTAGTGCCACTACAGGACAGTTTAATACAGTTTTTGTAGGGCCAGTTAGTGCAACAGGTCAATTAAAATTTGATTATCGTATTTTAGATTACACTGACTATCCAGCAACAGCTAGAGCAGCGGGTTGGGGTAATTTCAAAGTGCAAGTAAGTAGTGATTGTGGAGTAACTTTCACCGATTTGCAAACTGTCGATGATGTAAATCATGTTGTAACAACTGCTTGGGCTACGAAAACAATTTCTTTAGCTTCTTATTCTGGCCAAAACGTTCAAATTAGAATAATTGCAAGTTGGTTAGCAGGTGATTATTATTTAGATTTTGATAATTTCTCAATCGCTCCAGTGCCAACATGTGCTTCGCCTTCAAGTTTAGCATCTAGTGCAATTACATCGAGTACAGCTACATTAAGTTGGACAGCAGCTTCGCCAGTTCCAGCGAGCGGTTATGACATTTATTATAGCACTGTTAACACAGCTCCAACAGCTGGAACAACGCCAACGGTTGATAATCATACTGCATCACCATATAATGCTATGGGACTAAGTGCTGCAAGTACATATTATTGGTGGGTTCGAGGTGATTGTAATCCAGATACTAGTGTTTGGGTTTCTGGAGGTAGCTTTACTACATTGTGTGCTGCCGAAACTACTCCAACTGTAGTAGAAGGTTTTGATACTTTTACCGGAACAGCGCCTTCTCCAACATGTTGGTCTGAAGCTACGGGTGCTTTAACGGCTAGTTCAACTTTAACAGGAACAACAAGTGCTTGGCTACTTAAAACGAATGGTTTTGCAAATATATCTTCTTCAAATAAAGGGGCTTCAATTAATCTTTATAGCACTAAAAATGATTGGATAATTTCTAATCCTATAGACTTAGGACCAACCCCAGGCGTAAAACGATTAAAATATGATTATGCTGTAACAAGTTATAATGGAACTACGGCTCAAGCTACTCTTGGAACACACGTAGTGAGAGTAGTTGTTTCTACAGATGGCGGTGCAACTTGGAGTAATGCTAACGTAATTAAAACATACGCAGGTGCTGCTTCTTATAGTAATACTGGCGCAACAGAAACTATACTTTTAAATTATAGTGGTGTTGTAAAAATTGGGTTTTTAGCAACAACAACTTCTACGAGCCCAGACATTGATTTTCATATTGATAATGTTTCAGTTGATACAGCACCTACAGATACTCCAGATTATGTAAACTTACAATTCCCAGCTTCAGCAAATGTTTTAGCAGGTAATTCAACAACAGTTTATGCAAGAGTTTATGAAGGTGGTTTAACAGATACTACTTCTGGTCAAGCACCAGGTATTGTAGCTTGGATAGGTATTAGCCCAGAAGGAGCTTCGGCATCTTCAAATCCAAATACATGGACAACATGGATTCCAGCTACATTCAATGTAGAAACAGATGGAAATAGTAATGACGAGTATCAGGCAAATATTGGTTCAACTTTAGCTGTTGGAACTTATAGATATGCTTCTCGTTTTCAATTAAATGGTGGACCTTATGTATATGGAGGAAATCCATTTAATGCTTGGAACGGAACCGATAGTAACAGTGGTGTTTTAACAGTTAATCCAAATCCAACACAATGTGCAACTTTAGTTGCTCCTGCACCAGCAGCAACAAATGTAACAAAAGGCACTGTAGCTCTATCTTGGACAGCTCCAGCTTCTGGACCAGCTCCAACGGGTTATAAAGTATATTTTGGAACTACTTCCGGAGCGTTAACTTTAGCAACTACAACCAACGGAACAACGTTTAGTTATAATGCTTCTGCTCCAGCTTATAGTACAACTTATTATTGGCAAGTTGTTCCAACATCAGTTATTGGTGGTGGTGACGCAGTAGGTTGTTCCGAACGAAGCTTTACAACACAAGCAAATCCATTTTTGCCATATTGTTCAGGGGTTGATTATGGAACTAACAATAGTAATGTTGAACCAATAACATTAGTGAATTTTGCTGGAATTAACAATTCTTCTCCTGCGACACTTGATATTGAATCATTAGAAAATTTTATTTCAATAACAGGTAATGTTACAGCAGGTTCATCTTACAATATGACTTTAAAAGGTAATACAGATGGAGCTTCTTTTAAAAATTACTTTAGAGTGTTTATTGATTGGAATCAAGATGGAGATTTCCTCGATGCAGGAGAATCTATAGATGCAGGATTAATTCAAGGTAGTACAGGTTTAGATGCTATTCAAGCTGTAACTAGTATTGCTGTGCCTACTAATGCTTTACCAGGCACAACTAGAATGAGAATTAAAAAATTATACGGATCTTCTGCTCCAGTAACATGGGATGCATGTGTAGGAGGATCTTTTGATTATGGACAATCGGAAGATTATTCATTAGTTGTAAGTGTGAAATGGTATTTAGATGCTGATAATGATACATTTGGAGATGATGCTAATTTTGTTATTGCTTCTTCTAATCCAGGAGGTTATGTATTAATTGGCGGTGATTGTAATGATGCAGTAGCGGTTATTAATCCAGCAGCTACAGAAGTATGTTGGAATGGCATTGATGACAACTGTGATACAGTACAATCAGAAGGTTGTGCACCAATTGTTGTAAACATGGCTACTGCAAATAATAGTATTTTACCATCATTTGCTATTGCAG
>Ga0102832_1000216_pt1 | contig 135822 bp, 159 predicted proteins | sample EBPBio282013_DNA_FD_88942 | JGI IMG/M metagenome (GOLD analysis project Ga0102832, IMG submission 88942) | Wastewater treatment Type I Accumulibacter community from EBPR Bioreactor in Madison, WI, USA - Reactor 2_5/28/2013_ DNA (Illumina Assembly) | ecosystem: Engineered > Bioreactor > EBPR >... | reverse complement strand
ACAGACGTCTCAGCTAATATGCGTCGAAACACGCCTTGTATCTCGCGTCGAGCCGTTCACTATTGCGCGCCGCTACAGTTAACGCCTGCTATGTTAGTCATGCCCAATCTGTACCGCCGCTGGGGAGGCGAACGTGACCAATAAGACCACCGCCGAGGTGATCCAAGTGCCGAACATGCTCAAGCTCAAGGTGGGCGGGCGCGGCGGTATTGATATGGCCGCGATCGCCAAGGCTGAGGCGGCGCTGAAGAGCCTTTCCGGCAATTTCGCCCAGTGGCTCAACGATGAAATCGTCAAGCTCGAAGCCGCCCGGCAGGCCGTGAAGACCGAGGGCCTGACCGCCCAAACGGTCGAGACGCTCTATCTCCGCGCTCACGACCTGAAGGGTCTCGGCGCCACCTACGAGTTCCCGCTGGTCACGCGCCTCGCCGCTTCGCTCTGCAAGCTGATCGACGACCCGGACACCCGGCTGAAGGCGCCGATGTTCCTGGTCGACGCCCACATCGACGCGATCAAGGCCTGTGTACGCGACGACATCAAGGTCGACACCCACCCCGTCGGCAAGGCCCTGAGCACCGAGCTCGAGGCGCGCGTGGCCGAGTATCTGGGCGCCGCCGGCTGACTACATCAGCCCAAACAGGCTCTTGAGGTAGGGATTGAGCATCCGCGCCTCGGGATCCAGTTCCTGGCGGACCTCCAGGAAGTCTTTCCAGCGAGGATAAAGCGCCTCCAACTGCCCGGCCCGCAGCGTGTGGAGCTTGCCCCAGTGCGGGCGACCTTCATAGCGGCGGAAGATGGGCTCGATCAGCTGGTACAGGAAGCTGAAGTCATCGCGGTAGTAGGCGTGGACCGCCACAGATCCGCGAGGCCCGCCGTTGAACGGTGACAACCAGGCGTCATCGGCCGCGATACGCCGCACCTCGATCGGGAAGAAGACATCGGGGCGTTCGGTTTCGATGACCCGGACCACCTCGTCCAGCGCCTTGAGCTGGTTCTCGACCGGCAGATGGAACTCCATCTCGTTGAAACGCACCGGCCGTTCGGTCGACAGCAGCTTCCAGCCTTCATCGACGGCGGTTTCGGGCTTGGCCGAGGACAGCAGCGCCTTGGCCGCCGCCTTGCGCAGCGGCGTGGCGAATCCCAGCAGGTTTCGAAGGCCACGCAGGGCCTGCAGGAACTCGACATCCTGGTCCGGGCCACGCGCCTCTGCCGGATCGTCGGTCTCGTCATGGCTGATATTCACCGCCAGGCCGGTGAACGGGACGGCGTAGAACTCGAAGTTGCGATGCTGCGCCCAGCGGCTTTCGGCCTGGGCCATGGCCTCGGGGAACGGCTCAAGCCAGACACGGCGGCGCAGCCGGCGGTTGGCGCTGGTCCGCATCCGCACCTGGCTGATCACCCCCAGCGCGCCCAGAGAAACGCGTGCGGCCTGGAAGACCTCGGGATTCGTGGTCGCGTCGGCGTCGATGACCTTGCCCGAGGGCGTTACCAGCCGCAGACCTGTCACGTCGCCGTGCATGGCCGGCAGCTTGATCCCCGTGCCGTGGGTCGCCGTTCCCAGCGCGCCACCCAGCGACTGCTTGTTGATGTCGGGCAGGTTGGGCAACGCCCGGCCCTTCTCGGCCAGGAGCGGGCCCAGAGCGCCCAGGCGCGTGCCCGTGCGCACGATCGCCTCGTCGCCCTCCCAGCCGACGATCCCCGACATGGAGTCCAGTGAGACCAACGTCCCGTCGGTCGGCGCCAGGGCGGTGAACGAGTGCCCCGCCCCCACCGGACGGATCGGCGCCTGGGCGACCTTCAGCGCCGTGGCCAGCTCGCCCTCGTCTTTGGGCGCCAAGCGGGCGGCGGGATAGGCGTTCTGCACGCCCGACCAATTGCGCCAAAGCAGCTTGCCCTGCGCGTTGACCGAAGCAGGCGCGGGCGGCTCCGGCTTATCGCCGGTGGCGACGCTGTAGGCGACGCCCGCGCCGCCGGCGACCACCGCCACGCCCGTACCGCCCGCGATCAAGGCTCCGCGCCGCGAGATCATGCCGCCTCCCCGAGTTTCTAGGTCGCGGAGTCGTCTCGCCCCGCCATGAACCGTATCAGGGCCTTGAAATCGTCCGGGGTGCAAGTCGCGCATTGACCGGTGGCCGGCATGGCGTTGAAGCCCTGGATCGTGTGGTCGAGCAGAACCGCCTCCCCCTGCTTCCAGCGCGGATCCCACGCGGCGCGGTCATGCACCAGCGGCGCGCCGCTTTCGGGCATGGCGTGGCAGGCGTGGCAGGAGGTCTCGTACAGGCCCGCCAGACGCGCGTCGGCCGGCCGAAGCGCGAGGGCCTGCTCGGGCGTGGGCGGCGGCGGGGTCTTGGACCCGCAGGCCGAAAGCGCCAAGGCGGCGGTGAAGAGCACCAAGGCCGCGCGCATCAGGCGATCCCCGACAGGCGCTTGGCCGCCGTCAGCGTGTTGGCCAGCAAGCAGGCGATCGTCATCGGCCCCACGCCCCCCGGAACGGGCGTAATCGCGCCGGCGACCTCGCTAACCTCGTCGAAGGCGACGTCGCCGACAAGGCGGGTCTTGCCGGCGGCGGCGGCTTGCGGATCGCGGGCGGGAAAGCGGGTGATGCCGACGTCGATGACCACCGCGCCGGGTTTCACCCAATCAGCCTTCACCATCTCTGCTCGGCCCACAGCGGCCACGACGATGTCGGCCTGGCGCACGATCGAGGGCAGGTCCTGGCTGCGCGAGTGGGCGATGGTCACGGTGCAGTCGGCGGCCAGCAGCATCTGGGCCATCGGCTTGCCCATCAGGTTCGAGCGGCCGATCACCACGGCGTTCTTGCCCTTCAGGTCGCCGACCGTGTCCTTCAGCAGCATCATGCAGCCAAGCGGCGTGCAGGGCGTCAGAGCCGGCAAGCCGCTGGCCAGGCGGCCGGCGTTGGTGACGGTCAGTCCGTCGACATCCTTGTCCGGCGAAAGCGCGGCCACGACGTCCATCTGATTGATATGCGGCGGCACCGGGAACTGAACCAGCACCCCATGGATCTTGGGATCGGCGTTGAGCTTGGCGACGACGGCCAGCAGCTCGTCCTGCGTGGTGGTCTCCGGCAGGCGGTGGGTCTCGGAGTACATACCCGCAGCGGTCGTCTGCTCGCCCTTGTTGCGGACATAGACCTGGCTGGCCGGATCCTCGCCGACCAGCACCACCGCCAGGCCCGGCGTCACGCCATGCTCGGCCTTCAGGGCGGCGACCTCCTCGGCGATCTTGGCCCTCAGATCGGCCGCGAAGGCCTTGCCGTCGATGAGTTTCGCCTGCGCCATGGGGGTTCTCCTGCGTTGCCCGTCCCTAGCGTCTGGGCGCGAGACTCGCAACGCCGCCGCCAAGCGATTACGCACCCATTGCCCAGACGAACGCCTGTCGCTAAGGAAGACGCCCGTTCGGCCTCGCGCCGATCAGCCGGCTTAGCACAGCGGTAGTGCAGCGGTTTTGTAAACTGATGGTTATTCAGAGATTACAGCCGCTTGGGTTCAAAATGGCCCGACATCGGCCACATATGAATCAAACACTTGCGGGCGCGGTGTAAAAGGAAATGAGCGTCCCCCTCGACCGCTACCGCGCCCTATCGGCCGACGTGCGCCTGACCTGCACCGCCTGCATGTGGTCGAAGGTTTACCCCCTAGAGGACGTTATCGCGAGGCTCTGCAAGCGGGGCCTGGAGGGCGAGAAGGTCGGGATCAAGGAAGTCGCCCAGCACACCCGGACAAACTGCCCTCGGTGCGGATCTATGTCTTGGGACACCACGCCAGCGTTTCCGACGCTTCGGGGGTCTATGGGGGTGCGTTGAGGGATCGGAGCGAGATGCGGCTGCCCAGCTAAGCACCTCGCTCCTAATAGCCCGTCTGGTTTGTCAGCCGCCTACGGCTATAGCGGATATGGGGCGGGTCAGGGCTCCACTTCACCTGACATGTGCCTTGCGGCTACGGCCTGGAGGTTCACCGTGTCGCCGCCCCTTACGCGGTACTGATGCTGTGGGCGCTTTGGTTCCCGGCTGACCTACTCCGCCACCCGCCCCAGCGAGGGGGGCCTCCTGCGTAATCATCGGCTCCGGCCGCAGCTTCGATCCGTTCGGCAAGCCTTCAGGATGTTCGCGCCTTACTGCGCTGGTCGCGATCTCTCGCCACAGCCCCTCCCCTTTACCACCTTCCTTGGGGTGGGGGAATCGCTAGACCGGTACGGGTTGGCGATTGGCGTCGGTGTAGATCACCTGATCTGGATGCGCTCGCGATGCGCAATCCTCGCTGCACGGATAGAACGCCAGTCGGGCGCGAGGCGGGTCAATAGCCATGCGGCGCGAGATGCGGGCCTTGTCGCACACGGGACAGCGCATCCCGATCATGCCGGGTACGACGCGGAGTAGGTCTTCCTCGCTCATCCCTGCTCTCCCTTCTTGCGTTCCCGTCGCGCGGCGTCCAGCCATTCGGCCCGCTTGCTCTCCGAGAGGCGTTCCAGGGCCAAGATCAACGCCTTGATGTCTTGAGGCACGCCGCCAGCCCAGCCGCCGCGAAGGCCAACAGACAGGTTCGTGGGGGTCATGCCGATGGCGTCGGCCAGATCCTTCTGACTGATCCCAAGCGCTTTCAAGCGCATCTGCCACGGCTCGCCATCCATAACGCCCTGTAGCGCGCCGGGACGAGTCTCACAAATCGTATCTGTCACAGACATTTCCCGCTTGCGAAAATCTATGATGCAGATATTATCTCTGTATCGGAGATTTCACAAGGCGGCATCGGCCGCATGGAGAGCGAGATGATCGACCAAGCCTGCACCAACCACCCGACCACGCCCGTCGAGCGCTACCGCGACCACAAGATCTTCTATCGCCCGGGCGTGGGCTACTTCGCGTTCGATGGAACGAAGGAGGAGCGGGGCGAATGCGAAGACGCCGTAGAACTGATGTCGGATGACGAGGTTGAAAACGATCAAGACACGTTCGTTTTCCACACGGTTGAGGACGTTAAGCAGGCTATCGACCTCGCGGTCCAAGACCGTATGGCGACGCGGGTGGACCCGGACCAATGAAGGGGAAGCCCTACATCGTCGCCCATGTGGAGAGCCAAATCGGTCTGAGTTTCAACCATGGCCGTCCGCCGCGTGGGTACGAGTTCATCGCGATCCACCCCGTGTACAAGACCATCATCTTCCGGCGCATACCCCTGTGGCGGCGCGTTCTCGGAGAGGCTGCGGCATGAAGCGCGTCGAAGCCGCCACCTACACGGCTACGATCTTTGTCGGAGGCGACCTCGCGAAGGCCAAGGCCGCGTGCCGTGCGTTCTGCGATGAGGTCGGCTTGTGCGTCACCGTTGAACCGACCGACTACATTTACACGGGCGGCAACACCGAAGGCGTCAGCGTCGGCCTGATCAACTATGGCCGCTTCCCGGCCGAGCCTGCTGCGATCTTCGCTCACGCTGAAGCCTTGGCGCTGAAGCTCATTGATGGGCTTGGTCAGGAGTCCGCCTCAATCGTCGCTACCGACCGAACCATCTGGCTTTCTAATCGGCGCGAAGATCAGACCGCCTAGACCCCAAACACAAACCATCAAGGCGGCATCGGCCGCACGGAGAGCGAAGATGGAGAACGCGATCTACAATCCGAACGGGAAAGCCGAGAGCGACCTTCCGATCATCTACGGGTTCAACAACGGAGGATCACCGGGCTTCTTCTCTGGCGTCCTTATCGCCGCCGATGGAAAGACGTTGGGCGGCCACCTGTGCTCGCATGAAGACCGTCACGCGCACCGTCAATAAGAGCGTCGGTAGCATCTGGCGCGGCGTAAAAGAGCGCATCGAGGAGCGCGGCATTGTTGAGATCGCAGGCCCCAACAATCCTTGGGGCGGAAGGAAACACCTTGCTCCCGATCCTGGAACGCCCATCGTCCGACTGCTCAAGAAGGACGGCAAGCCGGGAGCGAAACACGAAACTCTGGTGCGCTGGGACTATTTGACCAAGGCAACGCTAATCGACGGCTGGACGCTTGTTGATGTCCCCGCCCCTGTTCAAGAGGGTTGAGAGGATGGCGGTACACATTCGAACCACCATAAATTTTATGGCCTGCGGGTCGCGGTTATCGCCGCGATCGTCCTACACAGGGACACCGGAGGCCGCGACTTGTGCCAAGTGCCTTAGGGCGTTTGAAACAGCCGAAAAGCGAGCCTCGAGAAAGCTAAACCTGTTTGTTGCTGAGGCTCTGGTCAAAGCGGAAAATGCGGCGCGGGGCACCCCATGACCGCCACCATCTACTTCGCCAACCCCGAACAGGCGTCTTCCTTTGCTATGCTAGTAGAAGGAGACGTTACAGAGGTTAGAGGCCCGTTCCCTTGGGCCGTGACGTTTGATGTAGAGAGGATGTGATGGAGGTGATCACCAACGCGGGCAAGTTTGAGCTTGAGTGCTGGACTGACGCCTCGCCGCTCTGGGTCGCGCTTCGTGTCAACGGCCAAGAAGTCGAGCACGCTCACATTACGGTCGATGACCTCCACGACCTGATCCACGCGGCTCAGCGCATGATCGACAAGGCGAAACCTTAAACGAAAAAGCCCTCCCCCGCCGTAGCGAGAGAGGGCCGTTGTAGGAGATTGAGAATGGAAGAGAAGGCAACAGCAAAAACTTTTACCGATGCGCGGGGCAACAGGTACATGTGGTCAAGCTTTGTTCGCTTCCCAGCAAGCTACAACCTCCCGCGCCCAGACGAGTTTGGTATGATTTTCTGGAGCGAGCTTTTCGCTAGAGATTTTGGCTTTACCGTTGACGAGGGCCTTTACGAGTTTGACCCTAGCGAAACCCGCTGCACACTAGGATTTTTGTTCAGCCCAAAAGACGGCGGAAAGCACGGGGTGTTTTGCTTATCTGGACCGGACTTTCAGGACGAACACGCCAAGAACCTTGCTTGGGTTTTTGCGCCTCGCCCTGGAGACGAGAAGTTCCGCAACATCTAAGCGCTGCGGGCCGTTGTGGGCTCTACCGTGAGGGAGCCTCTAGGGCTTTCTGCCCGTGGTCGCGTTGTAGATGTCGCGCTGAGTGACGTACCAGGCTCGCCACGTCAGCGCTTCGGACTCCCAAACATGACATGTTCCGTAATTGCCGACGATGGCGGTTGCGAGCTGGCTGGCCGTAACGTCGGAAGGCTCTTCGACAGATCCACCGGGGGCGGCGGGAAGCGGGGCGCCACTAGCTGCGGCGTCGTGGACGCGCACGAGGCCGTCAGGCAACCTAAACTCGCGATCAACAGTTTGCGGAACATAGACCGTAACCTCCTTGGTTAACGTCTCGGTGCGCCAGCGGATTTTTTCGACCGTCTGGACGTGTTTCGTGGCGATGCTGGTGTTTGCGGCGTCGGCGCGCTTCTCGCCACCCTTGACCCGCTTTTCGGCCTTGGCGAGGGCTTCGGCGTATTCGGCCTCCTTCGCTTTCACGCCCGACTGATACCCCTTGTGGTGAACCACGAAAAGCAGCGCCGCGAGCGTGGCTAGGACCAGAAGAACGCCAGCAATGGGCTTGAGGTAGGGGCGAAGGAAGGCGATGATCATGCGAACACCCGCTTAGCCCTCTCGACCAGCTCCCGGCGCTCGGAAAGCCCGACGAGACCGCCGTTGATCTTGCGGGTGATCGTGGCGATGTCGTCTTGGTCCGCCTCTTCGTTCAGGCCGCGCGACTTCCAATAGCCCAGCGCGATGATCGCGGACTTGGCAGGATCGGCGGCTTGCGCAGGATCGTTCACAAGATCCAGGCCGGTGTATTTGGCGGCTTCGGTGTAGTTCGCGCGGCCGGTGAGTTGGATTAGGCCCCTGCCCTTGTACTTGGCGCCGTCGCCCGGGTTCACGTTCCCCATGCGGCCAGAGTAGACCTTTTCAGCCAGCGCCTCGGGATTGCGCGCGAAGGGCGTAGCGGCGTCGACATTGGGGAAGCGCGAGGGCCATACAGCGCAGAGCCGTTCGGCACTGTAGTTGAGGTTCTCGGTGAACCGAGTAAAGCCTCCGCTTTCGTGGCAGACCTGACCCAGGAAGTGCGCGACACGGGCCGCAGTGGTCACGCCGTAGGTCACGCGATTAGCCTCCAGGGCCGCAGCGATCGCAGCCGCCACGTCGGGCTTGATGTTAGGCGCCAGTTGTTTCAGGCGGTCGGGAGTGATCACGAGGTTTGTCCTCTTCGTCGTCGCTCTTGAGCGATAGGTTGGCGCCGCTCTTGCCCACGTTGGCGGCAATCGAGGTGCCGGTGAGGGCCACGAAAATGACGGCGATGATGATCAGAGATCCGTAGGCGATGTTCGCCAGCACGTTCAGTTGCAGGACGCTTTGGCCCCACGCCTTGTCCCGCATGATCCCGATGACCCACCAAACGGTGAAGGTCATGGGGATGGCTCCGAGGATCATGGACCACTGGCGAACCGACGCAGCCTTGAGAAGCGCAGTCCAGACGCGGCCGATCACAGGCCAAGCACCTTTCGCAGCTTCTCAGCGCAGAAGGTCACGACCGCGCCAACCGCAGCCAGGCCGGTCATAACCATGACCTGAAACCGCTCCAGCGCCGCGACCTTGTCTTTCAGGATTTTGGTTTCTTGCTCTTGCGCCTCTTTGTGCGCGTCGAACTGCGTCTCAAGGATCGCGAGACGCTCGTGGGTTTCGGGCAAACCAGTCATTGATGCGGCTCCCGAAGTACCGCACGAACACCAGCGTACCGATGGCGAGACAGCCAAGCGCTAAGACCGATCGCCAATCCATGCGCCCCCGCTATGCCAAGAGCCAATTTCTGCAATCCCGCCAAAAGATTGCCGATCAATACATACACGGAATAGCTGTCTTTTCCAGAATTCAACGCGGACCAGAACCCGAAATGGGCGACCAGTTGCGCTAAGAACGCGAAGGCAACGACGGCCTTCCAAACCCTCGGCCGTGTGGCGAAAAGGTATGAGACGACGCAGAGCGCAGCGAGGTCGACGAGCGGAAACACGATCATGGTTCCGTACCCGTGGGGATCGCTCGGATGCGCGCGGACGATCATTGAGATTTGCAGGATAAGCGCCAGCAATGCCGACACGCCCAAGGTGTCGCCGTGCTCTCGGAAGTCAAAAAGCGCCGCGCCGATCGAAAGGACCAGGGCGATCACAACCATGACCGTTGCGATGGCAAACACCTGATCAGAGGTCATTGTCATGATCGCCTCGACCATTACGGGTTTTCCTTGCCGCCCGGGTCGCTGAGGGGCGCGATGTCGCCCTCTTCCACGTAGTCGTCGGCGAGGCCCTGGAGGCCGGCGTGGTGTAGCTTGAGGCGACGCAGGGCCTTCAGGTCCTTCGGCGTGCCGCGCGCCGCAAGTTCGGCCTCAAGAAACAACAGACCCTCTTGGATCTGTGTCACGGCTTGGTTACGCGTCATCGTCTTACTCCTCGGGTTATCCCGGCCCAGCGCCGGTGATCAGCGGTTCTTGTTGGTGCGGACGGCTCGCCAGCAGATCCACGCGACAAACGGCGAGACGCCATCGGCCAAGAGGTCCGTGCGAAAGTCGTCGTCTATGGCGCGGGTAGATCGGTGCGGCTGGTTCTTGCGGCGCCAGTCGTGGCGAATGGCGGCGCGGCGCATCTTCTTGAGCGGGAGGACCGGCCTAGCCCACCAGGGGGCGCTCACGAGGTCGGTGCGATACGGCGGCTTTACCGTGACGCCGTCGACCTCGAACGGGTCGCACGTGTCGTAGAGCGGGCGGGTGAACAGCTCTCCGAAGAGACCGCCAGTCCGCCCGACCTTGACGAGGCCTATCACGCAGGCCAGCCCGCCGTGATGTCGATCGCGTCCAAAGCGGCTTGATCAGACGCGGCGTTGATCGCCGTCACAAGCTCGATTTCCCGGTTGAAGCACGCCTGGATGTGCGCGCGGATCGCCAAGCCATAGGCCTGCACGTCGGCCACGTACCAGGACAGGAAAACGCCGTCCTTGAGCTTCCACACGAACGGCTCATCGGGCGCCAGGAGTTGAGCGCCGACGATGGTGCCCATTACCGCAACCGTCGCCGTTTCGGCAGGAACGTCGGTGTAGGTCACGCCGCCGAAGGTATAGCTCATCTTGAGGGTTTTTTCCCACCGCAGGGCGGCGAGAGCGGCGAGCTTGGATGTTTTGAGTTCGGCCAGCGTCGGAACTTGCGCCGTCTGCCATGCCGCCCACTCGGTCTCTTCCTCGGGCGTAAACCGCACCTCACCTTCCGGCGTGGCCTTGAAGTGGTAGCCCTGCGCCTTGAGCGCGTCGATTTCTTCCTGCGTCATGGCGGGTCCTACTTCTTGAAGCCGTAGAGGCGGAAAGTGCCAGTCGAGACGTTGCCGCTGGAGAACAGGAAGCGGACGCCCGTAATCGCGGCTTGGGTGCCTGTTCCGTACTTTCCAAAGCCCTCGTACTTGGTGACATAGCTGTTCTGTGGCTGGAAAGACTTAGCGGTAAACAACTTAGCCGTGCTGGAGCTGGCCGGGCGATAGAGTCGCACCTCAACCGCGCCCTCAAAGCCTGACGTGAGGTTCCACAATGTCGAAAGTGGAACCTCGGTGGTCGCCGTCGCCAGTGTCTCACTCGTGCTGTTTGAGTCTCGATAGGCGTAGGCAAAGATGTAGCCCGAGGTCTGGTAGGACCCGCTGACCTTGAAGAGCATCTGAAGCGAGGCGTTCGCAGTCGGGTAGATCCCATCTGCCAACAGCAGGTATTCGTCATACGTGCTGTCGAAGTAGCCCTCGATGTCGACTGTGGCGCTGCTGGAGGCGGTAACGGTCGCCAGCAGCGTCAGGCCAGCCGAGATGCCCGTGAGCTGCGAGCCGTCGACAGCCGGGAGCTTGCCGCTGCTGTCCAGTTGCAGGAGCTTGTTCGCCCCGCTGGTCCCGTAGCTCGGGCCGTCCTTCAGGAGCTTGCCCGTCGTCCCGTCGTACAGCGCAACAGCGTTGGCCGTGGCGCTCGCGGGGCCGCTCACGTCGCCCGAGCCGGTACCGTTCGCGCCGACGTTCCCCGCTCGCACGAATTCGACGCTTAGTTCGGCGTCATTCGTGAAGAGCGTAGAGCCCGCCGTGTGGACGAGCGTCAGCTTGCGATAACCGGTCCCGTCGACAACCGAGCCCGTGACGTTGAACGTCATCACGAGGCCGGTCGCAAGTTCGCGGATCGTCAGGGAGCCTTTGACGGTGTTGGTGCTGTCGTCGAACGTGTCCAGCCAGCCGGTGACGGTGTTGCCGTTGGCGTCGGCGTTGTCGAAGTAAGCCGCCGTGATGCTCGCCGGGGTCGCGTTGTTGAACCTGACCTTACCGGCGCCGGGATCGCTGTCCGTCGTGGTGGTCGAGAAGGTGTAGAGCACGCCACCAGGCGCGCCACGCGGGATGACGAAGTCCAGAACCGCAGCCGACGAGCTACCCGAGTTCGTCACGCTAGGCGAGGCCGTAGTGGCGCCTGCTGTCGTGGTCCCTACCGTCACCGTCGCAGCCGAAGCCGGACCAGCCGACGCGAAGCCCATGACGAGTTCAGTGGCGTTGGCCGGCAGAGAGCCCGAGAGGTAGGCGACGGGGATCTTGCGATAGCCCGTCCCGTCCGTAACCGCGCCCGTGACCTTGAGGAGCACAAAGACCGACGTGTCAGTCAGGGAGCGGAACGCGATCGTTCCCCGGTTCGTCGTGGTGTTGGCGTCGTCAAAGCTGTCGATCCAGCCCGTCACGCTTCCGCCCGCGAGCGAGGTGTTGTCGATATAGACGTTGGTCACGCTGGCGATGGTGGCGTTGTCGAAACGCACCTTGCCCGCGCCAGGGTCTGCATCGGTGGTGGTCGTCGAGAACTCGAAAGACACCGCGCCCGCGTAGGCGTTGACGATCGCCGCAGCCGCAGCCGTCGACGCCGTCACACCGTCATAGGTCTGGGTCTGCCCGCTGTCGTCTTCATAGGCGACCGTCACAGGCGTGTTGGCGTCGTCGATCCAGATCAGCGGGAATTGCCCCGCGCTGTCGCTGGAAATGGGCTGAGAAAGCGCCGTGGACAGAGCCGAGGAGCTATAGACGCTCACCGGCGTCGTGGTTTCGTTCTCATAGACCCGAAGGCGTCCGATGGTCGAACGGCCGTTAGCGTCTCGCGCGGGCATACGCCCCGCAAGGACGATCAGTCCTGCGGTCATCTTGACCTCGTGTTTTTAGGGGTGTCGTGGTAGGGTTGCGGCCGATGAAGCCGAAAGAACTGCGACGCCTTCGCGGCGATTACATCCAGCGGCCCGGAGAGGACGAATACGACGTCATCTTTCGGACCTCAGGCGCGACGATGGGCCTGTTCGTCTTCTACGTCGCTATTGTGCGGGGCCTGCGCCTAGCAAGGCGTTCGGCTGTGAAGCTGTGGCGGCTGACGTCCGACCGACTTTCGCAAGCACGTCGCGATAGAGCTTTGCCGCCTGCGGAGACTGAGCGGCGAGCGCTTCCAGCTCCCGCAAAGCGGCTATCTGACCTTCGCGACCAATCCGAGCGTTAAGGGCGCGGTTCGCCGCCTCGATAGCGCGAGGGCTGTACATCGAGCGCGCGGCGGTGAGGCCACCTAGCGCAACAGTGCCGCCAATCGCACCGCCAACCGGCCCGCCCGCCATAGTGCCCATGATGGCGCCAGGAACGGACAGCGCCGCTCCAAGCCCAGCGCGATCGGCCGTACCGCTGTTAGGGACCTTGGACGGCAAAACCGCCTTAGCCGCCGACGAGAAGTCCTGACCCAGGGACTCGCCGCGAGCATACCCACGGCGACGGACGCGCTTGTCACCCATTCGCACCGCGCCGTCGTACTGCGACGGGGTCACAATGCCGCCCTCAACGCCAGCTTTCGAGGCGGCGTTTTCCCAGCGGGTCAATTCGGCCCATCCAGCGTCCAGTTCATCCATCGTCCGCGCAAACTGCGGATCTTGGCGCCGCGCCGCGCCATCAAGCGCGCCCCTGACGTTGTCCAGGATAACGCCAATTTCGCGAAGATCAGGGTCTTGAGCGCCCTTGAAGCGTGACGCCTCATAGCTGAGTTCGCTCTGAATTTGCTTGAACGTCGCCCCATCCATGACGCCGCCTTGCCCCAGGCGGGACGTGACGCGCTGGTCAATGATGTTGTTCAACCGTTCGACAGCGGCCGGCGTCATCGTGTTGACGTTCGCCATCGCCGCGCGAGCGTCATCCGCAAAGGCCGGATCGGCACGAATGGTCCGTTGCGGGATCGCGTTTTCATATCCAGCACTCAAGCGGTCGCCGACGTACTTGATGGCGTCCGTTCCGGCCTCAATGCCAGCAGGAAGGGTTTCCCCCACCGGCTTGAGCGTGCGGTTTGCGATCGCGCGGTTCATGCTGTTGAGGCTCGACTGGCGCGCCTCTTGGATGGCCGGGCCAAGGATCGGAAGCGAAGTCGCTTGATCCTCAAGGGTCTTCGCCATGCCGCCGCGCATCTGTCCGGGCGTCATCTGCACGCCCTCCTCAGCCAGCTTGCGGACGTTGGGGTCAACGCGCTTTGGAGCACGGCGCGTAGCAGGCGCCAGAGCCCCGCCAGCCGCCCCAAGAACGCCACCCAGCAGGGCGTTGCGGTTTGCCGCTCCTAGACGCTCCTGGACCGTCCCACGGTCTCCGAGGCCATACGCCGCGCCCTCAGTCGCCGCGACGACGCCAGCACGCGCCATGTTCATACCGCGCGAGCCCTGCACCAGGGCGTTGACGCCGGGAGCCGATGGAAGGGCGATCGTTGACGCCGTCCCGGCCCCGCGCGTGAAGGCCGCTGCTAGCGGGCGGTCTTTGGCGAAAGACGCTTCCGCATTGCCCGAGATTTGGCGCGCCTTCTGCCAGCCTTCTTTGAGCGTCTTGGCTTCACCCGTCGCGCGCATGTACGCCGCGTTCAGGCCATCCGAAAGCTCATCGCTGAACGGTACGAAATTGCGGTTGAACGTGGTGACGGCGCCCTGAATGTCTTGGGCTAGGGAGCGCTTTTTCTCCCCGCCGTACTTCGCCCACGGCCCCGCACTCTGCTGACCGCCGTATTTCTCCCAAGGAGGCATTAGCGCACACGCTCCCAGCTTTGCGGGTTGGCGGGATCACCGCCCTTGAAGCGGTAGCCGTCTTCGACCATGCCCGGGCGCGGACCGCTGGCTTGACGGGCCTGCGGCTTGGCCTGCTGCGGACCCATGAGGGGGTTCTGGCGCGGCGTGTTCCATTGAGCCGGGTTTGGATAGGCTTTCGGCAGGGTATCGCCGCCCGGACCAGCCCTCGTGCGCGTCGAGTTGTAGGCTTCGCGCCGAACGTTGTATTTCGGCTCCATCGTCCCGCCTTCGCCGAATTGCGGGAAGTAGGTTCGCGGGTTGTCTCGCGCCTCTTGAGCGCTTTGGCCAGCGCCGGTCATCGCCTTAAGGCGAGCATCCAACCATGCGCGCTGTGCGGCCATGCCACGGTCGGAAGCGTCGTCGCGGATCAGGTTTGCGATCCCCGGCGCGGTATCATCGAACTTCGCCGCAACGCTGTTGCGAAAGCTAGTCGGGTCATAACCAGCCCTACGCGCTTCAAGGTATTGCTGTTCGGCCGTGGCCATCTGTCGCGCGTAGTCCTGCGACTTGCCTTGATCTTCCGTCAGCTTCGTCGGCGGGGCCACAGGGGTCGAAGGCTTGTAAAGACCGCGACGCGCCAGCTCAGCAAGGGCTTCGGCTTTTGTCGGCATTATGGAACCCCTGCGATAGCTTTGAGTTCAGCGTCGGAATAGGATCGAATGTCGCGCTTGCCGCCACCCGAGCGACGACCAGCCCCGGTGTTGCGGGCGCGGGCGTTCGCGGCATTGGCAGAGGCGTTGCGCTGGGCTTGCAGGGCTTCAATCGCGGCGATCTTGGCCTCTTGCTCGCGAGCCGCCAGCGGGTCTTGCGGCAGCTCGTAGGACCACGCCGCCGAACCGTCTTGCGGGTTCAAGCCGACGATGTTCCGGCCCGACTGGACGACTTGAGGCTTGGCCTGCTCCCGGAGCAAGTTGTAGCCCCGCATCAGGTTATCGAGCGATGCGTCGGAGAAGTCTTTCGGCAGTTGCTCGGGCTTGATGCCGTAGTTCTGCACCAGAACCGGCGCGGCGTTTGCAAACGCCTGGCCGCGCGACGCCTCGGGAAGCGTCTTGAGCTTTTCGGCGATCCGGTAGCCAAGGTCCGCGACCTCTAGCGCATAAGCGCGCTCTTGCTCGCCCATCTTGCTGAAGGATTGCGCGAGATCGAACTGACCACCCTGCAACGCCGCCTGTTGGGCGCCGCGATAGTCGCCGCTCGCCGCCATGCCGCCAACCTGCGTTTGCAGGGCTTGAAGGCGGGCGCGCTCGGCTTGCTGGCGCTGTAGCTCTTGGTCGCGCTGTTGGTTTTCGATCCGCTGGCGACCGAAGTTATAGCCGTCTTGGACAGCCGCGAGCGGGTTCAGTTGAGGGGCGCGTGCAACGATGCTCATGTCTTCCTCCTAGACCGGGCCATACAGGCCGTTGGTGCGCGGCTTGGTCGTGGTCGTCTTGCCGAAGTTGGCGAGCGCGTTACCGGCGAGCCCGCCCAGCGTGTTCGTGATCCCGCCCCACATGTCGGCGTTGTTCTGGCCATTTGCCGCGTTCAACTGCATCATCTGGCCGTTGCCGCCGATCAGGTTTTGCAGGAGCGCATTGTTCCCGCCGATGAGCGCACCGGTCGAAGCGGTGTTCAGCCCCGCGAGGCTGTTGGCCGTGCCCGTTTGCAGGTTGGCCAGTGCGCCCGTGGTGTTGTTCAGGTTGTCCGTCAGGCCACCGAGAAGGGCGTTGTTGTTGCCCGTCATCCCAGCGAGGTAGTTGTTGTTGTTGTTCTGGACGCCGGTCGAGAAGGTGTTTTGCGCGTTGAGCTGGTTGTTCGCGTAGCCCTGCGAAGACCGCGTGAGCGCGTCCGCCGCCGTGTTCGTGGCGTTCGTCGTGTTGGCCAGCAGGGCGTTGTTGTTGTTGACCGTGCCCGCTTGGTAGTTGCGGATGTTGTCGGTCATGCCCGACAGGTAGTTGTTGTTCGTTCCTGCCAGGCCCGAGGTCGTGCGGTCGCGGTTCGCCGTTAGATCCGAGCCCGTGCGGCTGTAGATGTTGGCCAGATCACCCGCCGACGAGGCAAGGCGGCTCGTCAGGCTGTCCGTCGCGTTCAGACCAACCGCCTGCTGTCCCGCAAGGCGACCGTAGTAGTCGCCGAACGAGGCGTTGGCCATGTTCTGGCGTCGATCTTGCAGCGCCTTAGCCGCAGCGCCGCTTTCCAGCAGGCCAAGGGCGGCTTGGTTGCCCAAAACCCCCCGCTCCGCTTCGTTGACCTGGAACTGGTAGCCCGTGCTGTCGCGGAAGTTCTGGAACGCCTGATTTTGCGCGTTCGTGTCCCCACCGAGACCCAGAAGGGCCGAGATCGCATCGGTAGCCTTGCCGCCGATGGTCACATACGGAGAGTACATGTTGCGCGCGTCGTTTTGCGCGCTCTCGATGGCTCCCCGCGCCTTGTCGGCGTAGCTGAGAATGTCGGCTTGGTTCTGGGCGCCGGTGTTGGTGTAGAGGGCGGTGTTGGCGTCACGCGCGGCGCGGTTCTCAGCCGTGATGCCCTGCGTCGTGCCGTCGAGAACCGCCTGATTACGCGCGTTGGCCAGTTGGGCTTGCGTGACCGCAAAATCACGCTGGTTCGTCGCGATGCCATCCTGAACCGCACGCTCTTGGGCGTTCGTGATGGTGTTGGCGTCGCGCGTGCCAGCCAGCACGTCGAAGTTCTGCGCCCGATTGCCTTCAAGGAGGCCCTGGTTCGCCAGCGCCGTGCCTTGATAGAGGTTCCCGACTTGGTCGCGGTTCGTGGTCAGCAGGTTTCCGGCCGCGTCGCGAGCGCCCGTCAGGAGCTGGGTGTTCTGCGCCTGCTGGTCAAGCGTCAGTTGCTCGTTGCGGGCTTGGGTGTCGCGCGCGAGCTGCTGGTTTTGTTGCGCCAGTGCAGCGTTCGCGTCGTTGGCCTTGTTGGCTGCGCGGGAAGACATGACTTGACCGCCGACTGCGATAGCCGACGTGACCAAGGTCGCGGGATCACACATGGGCGAGCCTTTCGAAGGGGTGGAAGAGATCGCCGCGAACGCCATGCGTTACGGGCTGACCAAGGGAGAAGCCGCACCACTGAAGCCAGCGGACGTGTGCGGCGTTGTCGGCATGGACGTAGCCCACCAGCCGGGGCCACTTGGCGTTGATGCGTTGCGCCTCAGCGCGGGACAGACGGGCGAAAGGCCAGCGAGCCGATCCGAACACCTCATCGGACCCAACCAGCCAGGGGAACGCGACGCCAGGCTCTAGCTCGATGGTCCCCGAGATCGCCTCAACCTCGCCATTCAGGACCCACGCCATAACCTCGTCAGAGCCTTCCCAGGCCCGCGAAAGGGAGACGTGAGGGTCAAGCCCCGATGATGCCGCAATCTCGCTTCTGTCGGCCTCACGAAGCCTTGACGCTATGCCAAGGCACTCGTCTTTCGTGGCGGGTCGGATCAAGGAATGCCCGCAGCGGCTAGACGCGCTTCGATGCTGTCAAGCCGCGTCTCGTGGGCGTCGATCATGGGAATGTAGTTGTCGACGATGGCGTCAAGCTGGCCCGTCAGGCTGTTGACCGCCGACACTGTCCCCGAGAGGTCAGTTGTGATTTGCGCCAGATCCGCGACCGCGTCCTGTAGCTGGGCGTCAATCGTGTCCTGACGGGCTTCCTGCGTCTCGATCTTGGCCACGATGCCGTTGTTGACGTAAGAGAGAAACTCGGATGTCGGGCGGAAGCCCTGCCCCTGCACAATGGGGTTGCCGCCCGCCAGCCTCGGAAGCGAGAAGACCATCAGATGCGCTCGTTGATCAGGGCGCGGCGGATGGTGATGTTCACCGGGTCCGTCACGCGGAAGTGGAACGAACGGCCCGGGCGCTTCATGAGGCCAAGCTGGCGCCACTCAGCCACGTGTTGATATTGACCCTGACGACCCAGCGGGGCGAGTTGCCAGTCAAACCACTCGTGCCCGCGATCTTCGCTGTAGCGCATGGCGATCATCGGATCGTCAGACAGGCTCGCAGCAGAGCCCACGGTGCAGTCGAGCAGCAGGTTCGTGTTCTTTTCGGATCGATCCAGTTGCAGCCACGCGCCAAACTCACGCGAGATCGGGTCGCCGTTGTCCGTCAGGTTCGAGGTCGAGAACAGCCACAGCTTGCCGTCCGTCGCGTCCCCCGCCACCCACTGGCCAGAGCCAAGCGGGGCCATGAGATGCCCGCGAAACACCGTCTTGCCGTAGCTCGTCCAGTCCGCCCAAAGCTTCGACGCGGCGTCATAAGCCACCGTCCCATCACTCAGGGTCAGGACGTAGAACTCATGGCCGTCCTGATAGCAGCGGGTCGCGCGAAGATCCGAGCGGGTCGAGTTGCGAATACGCTCCTCGATCGCGCTGTTGCTCAACCGCGAGACCTCGCCAGCCGCCAACCAGACCGCGTTGTCGTTCCCAACCCACGCCACGCCGTTGTTGAACGGGCTTGTGGCCAGCTTCGTAGCGCAGCCCATCGAGAACGACCGGCCTTGAACCCGCACAAACGGCGCGTCAGGGTCCGCAGTCGGTTGCGAGACTTCCACCGTCTCAGAACCCAGGAACCACACCTCATCGGTCGCAATGCCAACGCTGATCAGCGGGTCCGACGACATTTCGGCCGAAGCGTAGTCCAGCGCGTCGAACACCGTCGTGCCAACGCCTGACCAGTAGTAGCGGTGCGTGTCCTTCTTGCAGACGATGAACCGGCCGTTGATGTAGCCGATGTCCCCCGGCGTGAAGGTGTCGGGTAGCGTTACCGTCGAGAGCGTTGACCCGTCCGTCGAGTACAGCGCCGTGTCGTTGCTGATCAGGACGGTAGAGGCCGAGCCCGTCATGCGAACCGGCGCCGTGCCCGAGATCGTCCCGGTAATCTGCGTCACGGTCCCGCTCGTCGTGACCTTGTAGAGGCTCGTACCTGAGACCACCACAAACACGCCCGAAAGCGCCCCGTCCTGCCTCCAGATGCCGCGAATGGGACCAGAGCCCACCGTCGCAAACGACGACAGGCCACCGCGCGCCAGGAGCGAGACCTGATCGTCCTGATTCAGAGGATCGACCTCGAAAAACAGGTTCGCCAGCGGGACCTCGGGAAGGTCGCCGCGCTTGTAGGCTGAGCGGGCTAGCGGGAGCTTGGGCACTAGAAGTAGTCCGGCCCTTCGGTGCGATTACGCGCCGAGCGGAAGGCGTGCAGGAACCGCGCCGCGCCTAGCTGAATTTCTGTCGAGACCTCCACGGCCTCAAATTCGGCGAGCTTCTTGGCCCAGCAGCAGGCCAGAGCATCCATGCCGCGATTGACCAGAGGAGCGTCACCGCGAAGCCCCAGCGCCACCAGCGAGACCCACTCGCCGCGCGTGGCGTCATAGATCCGCGTATCCGGGTCTTGACCCGCTGTAACCACCGAAATGATGGATAGGTCATAGGGTGCGCGCGTTTCACCGTCCGCAATCGTCGAGGGGAAGGTGATCGTGTAGCCACTGGCCAGAACGCGCGTGTCCTCGTCAGCATCCTCGCTCGCCGTCGCCACCACAGGCGTCAGCTTCGCCACGCTCACAAGTTCATCGTAGAACGATTGAGCCGCAGCCAGGATGTCGCGACCGTCTTCAGCGGTCGGAACCTTGCCACGCCCCAGAACACCAAGCTTTCGCATGGCGAGCGTTCCAACATCGAGGATTGTCGTCATGCGATAAAGGAGGGGGTGTTAAGCCCCCTCCTCCCTGCCATGAAGCCGCAGCGCTTTACGACGCCACACCTTCCTGGATGTAGAAGATCGTCAGGTTCAGCGTGCCCGACGTGCCGGTAGCAGCGTTCGCAGCCGCAACGCCCGTGATCAGGGTCTTGGACGAATAGCTGTAGCCCGCGCCGGTGGCCGCAATGGCCGTCGACACGGTGCCCGCTTGACCCACGGTCGAAGCCGCGAACAGGCGGTCAGCGTCGCCGGCATCGCCGACGTTGATGGTCAGGGACGGCGAACCGCCCGTGTCCATGTCCGACGACTCCAGAACCGCCAGGACGACGCGAGCGCCGGCCGGCAGATAGCCGAAGTTGATGGTGTCCGACGTGGTCGGCGCAGCCGAACAGGTAACCGAGAAGTAAGCCACCTTGGCAGTGCCGGCATAGCCAGCCGGGGACGGGGTCGGCGTGTTCGCCAGGTATTGGTCAGACGAGTAAGTCGCCATCTTGGGACCTCATGAGAAGACGGCGGGTGGCCTAGACCTACCCGCCGTTGATGTTGTGGGGATTAGCTGTCGGCCGCAGCGGCGAAGAACGCCGTGACCATGCCGTGTTGCTTGCCGTTGTACGCCAGCTTCTTGACGTTCAGCAGCTCCTCGACGGCGACGCCGGGGCGGAAGGCATAGTCCTTGGTCAGATCCGTCCGCATGGTCGGCTCTTGACCCCAGGCGATGCCAACGGCCTGTTGGCCGCAGACGAACACCGGACGCACATCGGCCGAGCTGTTGCCCTTGCCGTCGAGCGTGTAGGTGCCGGTCGACACCACGTCGTCGATCTCCGGGACCTCGCGGTGGATGATCCCGTCATAGATCAGGTCACCGTCCTGGAAGATCGGGTTGTTGTCCATGCCGCCGCCCTCGCGAGAACGCGCCTCGCGGTTGGCTTGGGTCATGGTGGTATCGGCCTTCAGGTCGCGGAAGGTGCGCGAGCCGTGGAACGCAACGAAGAACTCGCGGCCCGTTTCCGTCTTGTAGGGACGGATGTGCGGGCTGGCCTGCTTGGCGATGCGCTTGGCCAGGCTCATCGAAGCCACGGTGCACTTGTCGTCCGTGGTGTCGATGTTGCCCAGAGCGGTCGCGAAGGTGGCCGAGTAGTTCGACTTCAGCTTGCCAAACAGCAGGCGGTCGCTATTGGCGGCGGCGTAGGCGTTGCGATCGCTGGTCGACGAGTCCGCCAGCTTGACGGTGGTGTCGCCGGTCGTGATCACCGAGGCCATAGCCTTGATGATGTCGTCACGAAGCTGTTCGGCTTCCCACTGCTTCAGCATGTCCTTGGCGGCGCCGAACAGGTCGATTTCGGTCTTGTACGAAGTCGACTTCGGAACGCGGACACCGTTACGGCGCCAGTCGACCGAGATGGCGCAGTTGTAGTTGCCGAGTTCTTCTTCGACGCCGTCCAGGATCGCCGAGCCGGTGACACCCGAGCCGGTCAGGCGCAGGATCAGCGGGATGTTGATCGTCTTGCCGGCTTCGGATTGAAGCTCGTACTTGGCGACGATGATCGAGTTCGCGGCCTTGCCCATGAAGCCCTGAAAACCGGACTCACGGACGTATTCCGCGAAATACTGCTTGAGCCAGACCTGCTTTTCGCTGGCGCTGGCGAGAGCGACTTCAGCCATTTGTTACCTCGTGAAGAGAGCGTCGAACGCCACGCCAGGCCCCACGGGTTGTTCACCCGGTTTTCCGCCGCCTGCTGCGGGGGCGGATGCTAGGGAGCGAGGAGGCGCCGACTGTTGCGGGGGAGCCGCCGGAGCGGCCTGTTGCGGGGCCTGCTGGCCGGATTTCCAGGCCAGGAAGGCTTCAATGTCGTCATCCGCCAAGTCGTTGAGGCGGGCCGCGCGTTGGTCGGCCTTGTACGCTTCGACGATGTAGCGATAGGGGTTCCTCTGACTGAGGACTTCGGTCTTGTAGGCCGGGTTGTTCTGGAACTTCTCCAGAGCCCAATCGCGGGCTTGGTCGACGATCTCGTCCCCGAACTTGTCGCGGGCCATGTCCTCGGAGATGTCCAGACGAGTGTTGAGCGTTGCGCGCTCTACATGCTCTTCCGGGGTCAGCTCTTCGGGATAGTAGTCCTGCGGCTGAGGTTGGGGTTGCTGCTTGAGGGCGCGGATCTCGGCCCGTAGCTCCTTGACCACGTTTAGCGGGACGGTCTGCGCCTCGGGTTTGGCCGGCTCCAGAGCGGGTTGCTCGGCTACCGGTTGGGCTTGGGGTTGCTCCCCTTCCCTCGGGGCGAAACGTCCGTCAGGACCGCGTGCGGGACCGTCCGTGGACGGCTCGGGTGCGGCGGCTGGCGTTTGGTCAGCAGTCGTCGTATCGGCGGGCGACGGCCCGTCGAGAAAGTCCAGATTGTCGCTCATGATTTCCCCTCGCCCGTAACGGCGGCGGCCCGAAAATCGCCCGAGGCCCGGCGGCGGCTCCCTGGTCACGTCCCAGGGCTGACGGATCGCCCGTTAAGCCCCGGCGGCGGGAAACATTTGGGGGGGACCAAACCCGGCCTGCGCGGCCTGTTGCTTGATCAACCCGTCGAGTTGTTCGTTTTGCGCCTTGGCGCCAGTCAGGAGAGCGTCGGCTTCATCCTTGGCGACCTTCGCAGCCGCGCCGCGCGCCTGTAGCTCTGCCGCCTGCTGCTGCATCTGCTGTTGGGCCGGATCGGTCGGAGCCTGTAGCTTCTCGATCACCTTGGCCTTGTTGGGCAGGCTCGAAGCCTCCAGCAGCAGCGGGCCGGGGTTTTGACCCAGCGCACCCACCTTGGCCAGTTCAACCAGCATGGCGAACTGCTCTTGCTGAACGTTGGCCGTGTCGGGAACCGTGTCGATGATGATGTCGACGTCCATCGCCGCGATCTGGTTCTCGACGCCGATCTGCTGGCCGAACTCGTCGGTTTGCGGCTGGTTGACGCCCACGAACTGCGGCGCGCCCTCGTCGTCAGTCACGCGAACCCACATCGGAGTTTGCCAGAACTGGCGAGCGCGAGACCACATCTGCCGATAGACGCGGAGTTCAAACTCCTCGATCCCGCCGAAGATCACGGCCTGTTCGGTCAGGCCCGCTTGCTGGCGAACCAGATTGGCCCGCCCGCTCTGGCTTTCACCCTGCCGCCCAAGGATCGCAGGGTTTGGCCCCATGCGCTCAATCTCGGCCTTAGCTTCGGCGAGAAGCTGGGCCTCTCCCGCCGCCATGTCGCCCGTATTGACGATCTGCCAGCCAGAGGGAAGCACACCGTCAGGCTTTGCGGCCTCGCGGCGAACCTCTTCGATACTCCCGTAGCCCTGACCCGGCGCAGCCTCTTGGACCACGCGCGACGAGGTACGATGCAGCAGCTTTGAGCGGCGCTTGTTGATCTCGTCCTGAGGCCCGCGCATGTCGCGCACGATGCCGTAACGGTTGTTCTCGCGGTCGACGTAGCAGGACTGCGCCACGATGGGGCAGGTAGGACGACCCTTATCGTCGAGATACGGGCTTTCCGAAGCCTCCAGAACGCCACCAGACCAGAACACGCACCGCTTCCAACCATCGTCGCGGTGATACAGTTCCACCGTCATGACGCGGCGCTTACGGCCATCGACCCACGCCACCGTTTGACCATCACGGGGACGATCGTCGCTGATGTCGTCGGCCATGTTGCCCGAGCCGATCAGGCGTTCGATCTCATCGCCCTTGTCGGGATAGCTGGCCTTCAGGTCGTCGGCGTACTGCCACTTGGCCACGCCAAGGTAACGCGCGTCTCCGAAGTCCTGACGGCGAGAGCGCGGGTCATAGACCAGTTCTTCCCACCGGATTTGCGTCAGGGGGATTTCGCCGTCTGCGTCCGCCTCGACGATGATCGCGCCGGTACCCTCGACGAGATAGTTCTTGGCAACGTCGATCTTGATCGCATCGAAGTTGGATTTGTCGGCGATGTAGCGCAGCACCTTGGACGCCACGTCGGCCGCGTCCTCGTCACCCGGGTTGCGCGGATAGGCGCGCGGATCGGTGGCGCCCTGCTTGATGACCCCGAGCGTGCCGAGAACCGCAGGTCGAGTGCGATTGAAGACGGCGTCCGGCTGCTTGCGCGCTTGAAGGATGCGCTTTTCGTCAGGCGTTAGCTGGTTGCCGTGGAAGTAGTCGTCGTCCACCTGAGACTGAGCGCGTCCGTCGCGCGTCGTGCTCTGGAAGTCCTCGTACATCTTCTTGAGCGCGGCGTGGTCGGGCTCATAGGTCGGCGTCATGCTGTCTTCCATGACTCCTCCTCTCTCCTACGGCCCCACAGGTCGGGCGGGTTGCGGCTTGGTGGTGGCGCGACAGGCGCACGGACGCGGCGAAGGGCCTCTAGGGCGTAGCGGAGCGCGTCGATGACGTGGTTGTTCTTGTCTTCCAGGACCGGAAGGATTTCGTCGGTGTCCGGATCGACCTTGAACGAGTAGGTCTCCAGTTCCTGCGCTGTGCGCTCGCATCGGGGATGAACCACGATGTCGAACGACTTCAGGAACTCGATACCGTCCTCAACCGAACCAGGCCCCTTGATGGCTGGGATGATCTTGAACCCCTGTCGGCGCATGTAACTGATAGTCTCTTGGCGAGCGCTATCAGCGGTGATCGTCCACTGGCGGGCCTCTGGAACCTTGTCGAACAGCGCGGGCGTGTGGTCGATCTCGCAACCAACGGCCGATGCCTCGTGATCCACGAACAGCACCCGGCCGTTCGGATCGGCTACCGCCTTGCCATCCACCCAGCGCCCGACAAAGGCAGAGACCAGCACCGTAGGATCTTGGGCAAAGCCCCAGTCCGCCCCGAACCGCCTGAACGCCCCCTGCGGCGTGTCGAACGCCTGTGTGCTCCAGTTGTTGAACACCAGCGCTTGCGTGCGCTTGAGGTACTGACCAAGCCAGATGTGCGCGAACTTGTCGGGGTCGCGGAGGCGGTCAACCTCCATCTCCTCGCGCAGCTCCTCGGGGAACCACGGGTTGTCGACATAGTTCGCGGTCACGACGATTGTCCCGCTCGGGGGATTGGCGCCGCACAACAGTTGCTCAATCGGGTCGTCTGGGCTTTCCGGGTTCCAGCTTGCCCAAATCTCAGACCCGGCCTTGCGGATTGTCGGTCGCAGCAAATCCAGCGACCTTTGGCTCAGGCTCTGGGCTTCCTCGACCCAGGCGATGTCATAGCCTTCCAGCGACTTGATGCTGTCGGCCGTGTGGTTCTGCATCCCCTGGAAGTCGATGCGCCCGCCCTTGCCAGGGCCGGCAACGACCTCGATGTGGGTCTCAAGAATACGGAAGAAGTGGGCAAGCCCCCTGCCCCGTATCTTGTCCTCGATGAGCTGCTTGACCGATCGAGCAATAGACTTCTGGACCTCACGCACGCAAACCGCGCGCGTCTCGATCCCTACAGCCCGCGTGACCAGCAGATCAGCGAAGAAATGCGACTTGGCCGAACCCCGCCCACCTCTCGCGCCTTTGTATCGGCTCTTGGCGAGAAGCGGAGCAAAGACCCTAGCGACCGGGACCTGTAGCCGGGTCAACGATGGTATACTCGACCGTGTGCAGGTTGGCGGTCAGTTCGCCCGTCACGCTCGCATCGATGTCGACACCCTGGCGCGCCTTACCAAACCCACGATCAAACAGCTCCTTGATCGCAGCGACGCGGGCGGCTTCGCTCTCGGCCTCCGTCGCCAGTCGAGCCAATTCGCTCATGGCCTTGGCGGCGTGTTCCATCGCCAGGGCCTTGATGTCGGCTGTCGCTTTGTTCGGCGTGCCTTTCTGCCGGCCGCCTGTTTTTCGGCCTGCTGCCATGTCTAAATCCGTCTACTTCAGAACCGTTCGCACTTACCCGCTGACCTTTGCCGTAGCGCCGTATACAGGGGTTGTGTTGGGTATCGCGCCAGCCGCCTGGTGCGTGAAGCCTCGCGGTTGCGGGCGTGTTTGGCGTGTGCGGCGGCGCGATGGATGAAGCCCGCCCCACCGGGTGGCGTTGTGGGGGCTACTCAGCCGGTTGGCGAGGCGGACTGTCTTGGAAAACTCGCAGGCTACGCACTAGGCGGGAAACGACCCGACCTGACAGAGTGCGGAAAGAGCCTTTCGAGCAAATCAGTTGCGGGGAGAGTAGCGCGGTGCGTAGCGTTACGCAACGGCCTCCAGGTGATCCATGCTAACTTCCAGTTTACCGACACTAAACGTCAGTTTTGCGCGCCTAGTCTCGACGATGGCCTCTAGGACCGTTCCGATCCATCCCTTGAATTGACCGTCCACAACCTGCACCACTTCGTTTACGGCTGGCGTGTATCGCTTGACCTTGGTCCGGTCGAACTCGCCCTTGGCCTCCAGCTCACGGATGATGGTAAGCAAGGCGCGGTCTTGGGCGTTGAGAGGCGCCGGGATTAGCCGGCCCTGTTTGTCCCGGTAGCTAGCGATGCTGGATACGCCCTCCAGGGCCTCCGCCTCCTGCATCTGCTGACACGTGCCGCGTGCGAAGATCCAGCCCTTGATGAGCGGCCCCGTGACAGCCGTTTCCCCGTCCTTGCGGGGGAGAACCGCTAGCCTGCGCTCTTGGGGGGCGTAGACCTCTAGGCCCACCTCCTGTAGCGCCTCAGCGGCCTTTCGTTCCTGTCGTGTCGCCGTTCGTACTGCGTACCAGTGCAAGACATTGCCCCTCACCCTCCCGAGGTGAGACCCACGCTGTAACTCTACTGTGGTTCGGGTGGCTGGGCTAGAGCTCTAGTCCGGTCCGAATTGCAGCGCATAATCGGCAGCATCCAGATCAAGTTGAAGCCGCTCGATCTCGTCGGCAGCAGCGCGGAGGGCGTTCTGATATTCCGCGATCACTTGGTGAAATCCCTGCGGGTGCGGTCTGCCTGGGTGAGCCAACTCTCTCAGCTTCTCAGGCGTGATGGTCGTGGCCTTGTGCTGCTGCGCTCCCATTGCTGATGTGCTAGGCGGCGTGTTTTCAAGGCCCTGATTGCCGTCGAATGGGCTGTGTTCCATACCGATGAGATCCTTGACACTGAAACCCATTTCAACGCTGAAAATGTCGGAGGCGTTGTAGGTCTTGGTCATGGCCTATTCCCCTTTAGCTTGGCGGGCGCGTTCGGCCATCATGGCGTTAGCGCCTCCCCAAGGCCCGGCTTGATTGCCTCTATCTCTTGCTCGCTCAGCACCACGAACTTGACGCCATCTGGGTTGGTTTGGGCCAGGCTCCAGCAAATGTCCAACTGAGGAACATGCGGAACCATAAGGCTGGCAATTAGCCAGTCCTCGAAAGCCATACGCTCTTTGAACCGCGCGCCGCCGCAGAGCCAGCCTTTGCCGATGATGGCAACGTCGTGCTTGGTGGCGTCCGCTATCTCCGAGTGGCGCGCCTTCAGAACGGCTATGCGCTCTTCGTAACGGGCTTTCACCTCTACGAGCTTCGCCTCCCATGCCGGGATGGCCTTTTGTGCAGCGGCGACAACTGTCGCGACGTCGTATGCGGCCTGCATCACGCCCCCCGCTTCACGAACCGGCCGTTAGGGGCTCGGGCGGGAGTAACCTCCCGCAGTTCGGCGTTCTCGCTCACGAGGCGCCACATGTGGCGCAGGTTGATCGCCGTAGCCACGCCGAACCCTACAACGAACGCTATGAACAGTTCCATGTGTTGGCTCCTAGAACACGATAAAAGCCGAACCGTCCGGCATAACAACCGGGCCTGACCCAGTGCGAACGTCGTGTGAGTGCTCTATCGCGTTGGCGAACCAAGCAAGCATCAAGTCTTCATCGCCGCCGTGTATTTGGCAAAATGCCTCCGCCCATTTTTGAGCGTCGTCACCTAACGCGGTGAGCATGTCACCGGGGCTCATTGCCGCGTAGTTTGGCTTTTGCATTGTGCTCTCTCATCTCAGTTAGGGCTGTAGCCACGGGCCATCAGTGCCTCGCGAAGCTGCGGGCTAATGCCGGTCTCGTCGGGCGTGGCGCTCACCGGGGCGCGCTGTTCCAGCTCCTGGCGCTCCTTGGCCTTGCGGGCCTCGTCGGCTTCGATGAACTCGCGCATCATCCGCTTAACCCGCTCCTTGTCGGCGTCGTTCGGCTCGAGGCGCGCGCCGCCAATCGGCTGGACCATCTCGCGGATCTTCTCGGGCGGCAGCTTCTCGACCTCGCGCGGCGCTTGGTACTCAACAGCGGCCTTCGCCCGGTCGTATGCCTTGACGGCCCGGTTCGGCGTGCTCATGGCCAGCTCTTTGATGCGGGCAGGCTTGGGCATGTGCTCCACCTTCGGATCGTTCAGAACCGCCTCCATCGCCGCTTCAAGGGCAGACGCCGGCAGTCCTTCAAGAACCGAGAAGTAATCGGCCCAGAACATCGCCCATTCAGCGTCACTGCGCTGCGTCGGGCGGAAGGTGGCGAACTTGGCGCCGATGATCCGTTTGATGTCCTCATGGCTCGCCGGGTTCGTGGCGTTGGCCTTGATCGCAGGTAGCGCGGCCTTGACCTCAGCCAGAAACGCCGGGTTGTTGGCGATCTCAGAAACCGCCCGATGATTGCTCGGCTCGAAGGCGAGAAGCGATTTCAGCCCCGGCGAAAGCGCGCTCAAGGTTTGACGAAGATCTTTCGAGCCCTGGATTTTCGTTACGGCGTTCATGGGTTGATCTCAGCGGCGTGATGTTGCTCTCGGGTGGCGGTTCGTCTTCCCATCTGGCTTGGTTTAGCCAGGTCGACGGGTGCGGGATCATGTCCGGTGGCCTGTCGCGCCACTGGCTTTCGGCGTCGCGGCGAACTGCGGCGATCAAATCGGCGAGGCTGGTGCGGCGCGAGGCCTTGGCGAAGGCTTTCCGAGCGGCGTCCTTGCCCACTCGACGGGGATAGACCGACCAAAACGCCTCGAAACCCTCGGGTTCGCGATCGGCCTTACGCGCGTGTGTAGTTATATTTACCCCTTTAGGGGTATAATTTCTTGAAGGGGGTGTGGGGGAAACTTCTTTATTTAGGGGATAGTCAGAAACGTCAGAAACGTCATTAGCGTCATTTTCTGACGCCTTCTGACGCTTACGTTCTTGGTAACGCGCTTGGCGAACAGCACCAGCCGTCCGCTTTGGCAACATGTCATTAACCTCGGCTTCAAACATCTCGGAAGCCAACAGCGCGTCATCGAGCGAGAAGCCAGCGTCGACCATTCTTTTGATGAAGCCGGTAACGCTCACTAGACAAGCTCCAGCGTGTAGGCGGTGCCTTCGGCCATGCGCTGTTCGTAGCGGCGAATTCCGTGCAGGATCGTCGTGTGATCGCGACCACCCAGGAACTTGCCGATTTGAGGCATACTCAGATGGGGTTGCTGGTGCATCAGCCACATGGCGTGCTGACGCGCATGGCTGATAGCTTTGTGCCGCGCCGGACCGACCAGATTAGCGACGGAAACCCCGTACGTGGACGCAATGAGATTGGCGATCTCAGGCATTGAGATCCGACGCTTGACCGGACCGCGCCACAGGCTCATTTGCAAATGAATGTTCATTTCACTCGCTCCAGTTCAGCCATCCCGGCCGGCGTGATCGTGTAGGCGTACACGCGCCCTGTCCCGTTGACCGGGTTGAGGATCGTGGCCTCGACCCATTCGCTTTCACGCGCGCGGGTCATGTAGTTTCCGACCGCGCGGTAGGACATTCCGATTTTGTCCGAGATGGCCTGTACGGTGCTGTAACCGTCCCGCACGGCGGCAAGGCACCAGTGAAGGCGCTGCGCAGCGCTCAGGGTGTATTGTTGGGTTTCCATCGGGCGTTAAACCTCTTTGATTGTGATGCCGTGGACCGCGTGCATGAGCTTGCGCTTGAGGATGTATTCGCGGGTTCTCATGCCCTTGACGTCCTCCACGACAGTCTTGCCGCTGTGGGCTTCGACGTATTGGAAGTCGGCGATGTAGGAGCAGACCAGTTCGTCGTTGACGCGGATCGGAAAGCGCTTCTGCATCTCCAGGTCGCGGATCTGACCGGCGCGCTCGAACAGCTTCAGCTCGCGATACCGGCGCCCTTCCTTGGCGCTGTCGAAGGTGATCCCGTCGACGACGGTCTTGCGGTTGCCGTACTTGCTCATGGCATATCCCTCATGGCCTTCCATGAGGGGTGATTTACCGTCGCCCTATTCTTGAGGGTGCGTACACGCGCGCAAGAAAAACAGGAGTGGTCTTGATCGACGTTTTGACGGATAGCTTTAGAATTACGCGTCTCGTACCGACCACAAGCGCATCGCACGGACCATTTTCCTTGCCCAAAGTACCCGATGACTTTGAGCCTGCCCATTTGCTGACCAGTTAAGTTGTGCTCGCTTAGACCTGTAAATTCTACAGTGGGCAACGGCGTCTCAGAGTGAACATACATTTGTGGGATTTTTGCTTCCCAATGCGCGCCGCTCCCATCCCTAGCTAATGCCGCAGACTTGTTCACTGGCGCGGATGCGATCACGGCGTTTAGATTTGTCGTTCTCATGCGCCGGCCCTCAGAGCGTCACAGGTCGCCGCTACGGCCTTCGCGGCCTTCTCGTGCTGTCGGCGCGTGTCCCGGCGCTTCTGGGCTTCTCGAAGCTCCTTGAGGGCTTCGGCGCGGATGATCGCGGCCTTCAGGCGCTCTTCGGCGTCGGCGTTAGGTCCGACCAGAAGCGCGGTTAGGTATGGGAAACGGGTCTCGGCCATCAGGCGCACCCCTTCAGCGTTAGAGCGATTGGACTGTGTGAGCGCTTGGTCGGAATTAGCTTCGGCAAGATCCAGTCGCGCTCAGGATCGAAGTTCAGGCGCGCAAACTCGCCAAAATGCTTTTGAGCAGCGTGGTCATAGGCAAGCGCTGCTTGGATCGGGCTGTCGTATGAGCCCAGCGCTACTTGCTTGCCGTCGATGGTAATCATCGCGCGGTAGCTACGATCTTTGCGCCTACGAAAAACACCCTTCGGCAGGTCTGATGCTTTGGTGTAGGTCCGATTTCGCGTGTTCTGCTGGCGGTCACACAGCCGCAAATTCTGCCGCCGGTTGTCCAGTGGGTTACGGTTGATGTGGTCAACCTCTACGCCTTTTGGCGCAGCCATGATGACGCGGTGAACGGCAACGCTTTTCCCAAGCTGTTTGTCGTAGCCTCGCACCGATCCATGCGAATAACGCGAGCGCACATAACGTAGCGAAAGGTGACTTACCTTTTGATAGTCTTCTGCATCGATCAGCATCTCGCTTCCGCAGTTCAACGTGATCTTCATGCGATCACCCAGCGGACGAACGACGCCACGCCCCAGATGATGAGAACCCAGACGGCTAGCGACACGATCAGGGCCGGGATCAGCCAACGGCTGTCACGCAGAGCAGCGATGTGACGTTCGCACCACTCGCCAACCGCGCTAGAAACGGCGCTATAGGCCAGCGCCAGAGCGCCCGTGATCCAAGCCACAAACTGTAGAAGCGTTAGCGCGAAGATCGCGCCCCAGCGCCCGATGGCGCGCAGCCATTTGCTCATGGCGGTCCCTTTGTTGTTCTAGGTGGCGGTCCAGGGTCTCACCGATCACCACGCCCATTACGGGCAGGAGCACGGACCAACCGCCGTTCTTGTGTTTGAGGATTTGGTTTAGGCTGTTCAGTGAACAGCGCCCCTCCAGCACCGCCCTCGCCTCGTCGATTGACAGGCCAAGGTCACGCGACAGGGTCTTCGTGGCGTTCGCCGGGTATTCCCGCCTGAAATGCTCGGCGAGAGCGTCACGAATAGTTTTGTCAACTGAAAATCCCGGGCGTTTAGCCCGAAGGTTCGGTGAGAAAGCCATTACTGAATGTCCCATGATCAACACGCCTCCAGAGAGGGGGTGTTGATCAGGGACGAACGATGGAAGCCGCCGACGCTCTCTTTTGCGAAGCGATCCGGCGTGTTGTTTTGGCGCGAAGGAGCGAACTCCGAGCGCTTACGGTTAGAGGTGAAGACCGGGAGGACTTGGCCGAACTGGCGCAATCCTACCGAGACGAGGCCCACGGGTTGGTGTTGGCGGGTCTCGACGCATGACGAGGACGGGCGTTGGAGGGTGAAGGCTCCAGCGCCCATCGTCGTGAAAGAATGACGGCTCGGTTCATCGCACCCGAGAGCCGCCCATCGGGCTGCCAACCGAACCGGCAGAGGAAAGGATGCTCGGATCGGATCGCGATAGGATAGTTCCCGAGCTTCCGACGCATGAGCCGCCTTATGTGCCCGTTTGTCCCCCACGGCTTGTGAAGCCATCTGCGTCGGCGTTTCAGCGGCGCTCGGGTGTCCGCTGTTGGAAAACTGGGGGACGGGATAGTGGGGGCGCGACGACCGATAGAGGGCAGTCGCCGCGCCGGTCCTGGCCAAACTCGCGCGGGTCTCTACCGCACGGCCAAGACCCAGACCGCCGGGAGGGGGAGCGGCCTGAACTTGAAAGGTGTTGAGATCCCCCCGCATAGATCAAGCTGCCTCGCTGGACGCGCGGGCCTTGGTCTTTGCGGCCGTGGCAAGCTCATCCAACGTCGCCAAGCCCATATCCCTGACGCCAGCCCAATATTCGGCAGGAACTGAATTACGCTGCGCCCAAGACCTGACCGTGTGGAGGCTGACGCCCAGCGCTTCGCTAACCGATTGCGCCGGAGCGCTCCTGATGATTGCGGCATGAGTTCGCATGGCCCGCATAATGCATTTTGCATTATTGAAACGCAAGTGCCTTTTGCATCACGCTCGCGACTAAAGCGGGTAGCCATGAGCGAACCTAGCGAACGCCTCCGAGAAGCCCGCATCAAGGCTGGCTACGACTCTGCTAAGGCTGCGGCTGAGGCGATGGGCGCAACCCCATCAACCTACATTCAGCACGAGAACGGTACGCGCGGTTATCCAGCGAAGGCCGCTGCGCGTTATGCCGCGTTCTTTCACTGCTCCCCTGAGTGGCTTCTGTATGGACGCTCGCGGTCCATGGCGGATCACGTGCGAATTATCGGAAGGGTTGGTGCGGATGCTAGTGGGGAGGTTTTCTTCGCGGATTCCGACGCTCGATTTGATATGGTGCCGCTTCCGCCTGGGGGTACGTCCAAAACTGTCGCGCTAGAAGTTAACGGTTCGTCCATGCCCATGCTCGCTGACGATGGATCGCTAATCTATTTCGATGACCAGAAGGTCGAACCGACGCCCGATCTGATCGGAGAACTATGCGCGGTCGAAACTGAGGACGGACGCGTTCTCGTCAAAAGGTTGCAATGGGGCTCAGGCCCTGGTCTCTTCAACCTTGAGAGTGCGGCCGCGCGCCCCATCAAGGACGTGCGGCTTCGGTGGGCAGCAGAGATTACGTACTACGTCCCGCCAAGGCAGGCTCGGCGGATTATCAAGAGAGCTGATGATTTCGCGTAACGCTACCACATAGGAGGGGGAATGATTGCAGTAGCAGCATGGCTCGGGGCGGCGCTGAGCATTGTTATAATCTCGTCCATTATCGAGCACTTTCGACGCAAGACGGGAGGCACAAATCCACCAGGCAGCGCCTTGTGGTCTATATGGATCTCTCTTGCATTGTACGGTGCTGGTAGTCGCCAGGATTACCGCTTTGAAAACGCGCTTGCTTACATTGTATGCGGGTTAGCCCTGTGGGCCTACTACCGCTACCGCACCACAGCTACGGTGAAGTAGATGCTCAGGGACTGGATAGAGGCCGACTATATCGGAAAAGGCCTCCCCTTCGGGGGTCTCGTCGCGGTGATCACCTTTGTTAGTTGCTGGTGGTACGCGATTGCGTCTTGGGGCTTTCTTCTCGGAGTAGCGTTTGGATGGGTTCCGGCCCTAATAATTGCACTCTTATTCGGCGCAATAACGGTTTTGGTCTGGGGAATTATCGTTATCGCTATAGCGGCAGTATTATTGCTCTATTTCGCCGGATTTAACGCATGACAACCTTCCAGCAAATCGCAGTGATATTCGTTTTCATAGCGGCTCACAGTGCATTTAATAATGCTTTTCGGCGGCTTAAGGGGCTGGAGCGCGAGCTTGAAAAGCTTCAAGAACGACTTTGGCAACTAGAAAACGGATCACGTCCGCGTCTCGGCGATTGAGACTAACGCGCTCATTGAACGTGCCGGCCTTCAAGATCGGGATACCGTCGCTATTCTGAAGCTAATGCGTTTTTCCAACCGGCACCTTCGCGCTGAATCTCCCACATGCGCAAAACCAGATCGGCCGGCAATGGCACCACTACGCGCACGGCTAGTTCGTAGATAGAAATTGCGGCAGGCCCGCATAGGCCGGCTTCTTCGGTCATTGGTCTACTCCAGAAACTAGGCCGTTCGCCTAGCGGATCGCAATTTATCACGGCGTGATGCATTTTGCACTTGCGCTCGCGTAATGCATTTTGCATTATCTCCTCACACAAGGAGAGCGCAGATGCCGAGCGTCAGCCCTAAGCGAGTTTGGTCCGAAGGCTTCAAGCCTACCAAGACCCGCAACCTGTACCCTGCCACGTATGAGCGTGATCCGGCCATCGTTCGGGTGATGCTGGAGCGTTCCGAAGCCAGCGCGGCTGCTGAACGTCGGTCGCTGCATCGGGCTCTGAAGGCTGGCGACAAGATCGTCGCCAAGTCCGCCCGCAAGGGTCTGGACCGCTTCGACGAGCACGCCCGCAACTGCCGTCAACGTCTGGCGATGCTGACCGCGCGTCCGGTTCGTCCGGTGCTGGTCATCGAGCCGGTGCGTCAGAGCGAAGCCGCCTGACATGCGCGCCACCCTCAAAGCCCTCCCCGCCTTTCTCGTGCTGGTCGCCGTGCTTTGGCAGGTGTCAGCCGCTCTGTGGAGCCTGTGATGTTCGACTCTGACGCCGCTTACAAGCGCATCGGCCGGCTCTGGCGAAAGCTGGGCGGGCTGTACGAAGCCCAAGCCTACAGCCTCGCCGAACGTGACCTTCCAGACCGCGCCATGAAGTGCGCCCGCATGGCGGAAGTGTGCTTCTGGCAGGCCACCGGCGAGGGTGATCCCGTCACGATGAGCGACTTGGTCCCTAAGGCTCTCGGAGAGGGCCAATGAGCTTCGTCCCCTCTGACCTGAAGAACCCCTACGGCGACGACATCGTGGCTGTCTGCGAGTTCTGTGACGACGTGATCGACCAAGCGGACGTGAACGTCGAAGCCTTCGAGCGCGCCGCCGGTCCATGCTGCGTCGAGTGCGCCGCGACTTGGCTGGAGGACGCGGCGTGACCCTCGCCCGCGCCGCAAACCGCGCCTGGGACCGAGGCGACATGGAGCGCTTTGACCTCCTCGCCAGCCTATCGGGCCGGGACCAGGACCAAGCCATCCGCAACATCCCGACCGAAGAGCTTGAGGCGGTTTTGCCCAAGCACACCACCACGCCAGCGCCAGAGCGCGCGGCTTAATAGGGGCAGAGACATGAGTGACGTGTTCAACGCCGATCCGAACCAACAGCGCGTGGACGGTAAGCTGTTCCGTCTGACCTTTGGCTGCTGGCAATATCGCTGGACGGTGGAAACGACCGTGTTCGGCAACTGCTCCGGTTTCGACAACCTGAGCTGCGCCATCGGCAACATTGCCGAAGACCTCCCCGGCGGTGGATGGGGCGCTCGCGTCGTAATGACGGACGCCGCTGGCGATGAACTGGAGTGCGACACCGAAGACGATGATGTCGAAGAGTGGCTGAACAAGCACCTCATCTCGGCTGAAATCATCGGCTTTGTTGATCGCCGCAAGGAGGCCGCATGACCTCCCCCACCCCTTGCCGCGCGACAGACGGCCAACAAGCGGGGGGCCAGTCGCGCGACCTCCCGCAACGGATCGACCAGAGCATGTTCTGGCGGGACGTGAAGCAAGCCGGATGGTTCGTCGGCGGCTTCGTCTTCGCCGGGTTCCTGATGGCGCTCCTGTTTACGCAGCTCATGGGAGGCATCGGATGAGCGCCGTCCAAGATCATCTGGACCGGTTCTACATCGAACTTCAGGCGTGGATTGATGGTGGGTGCGGTGAACACCGCATCTTCAGCCGCAACCAGCCCATCTGCGATCAGCTGATCGAATGGGAAGATCGCTACCCGGACGCAGAGGGCATTTGGGAGTTGGCTCGCGACCAAATGGCAGGCGCCGGACTAGGTACGTACTGCCCCTTTGACGACAGCGACGCCTTCGAAGCGGCTATGGACCTGGGGACCATCTACGAGAACCCCGCTCGCCTAGCCTGGATCAAGGAACACGCGGAAGCCGCTCTTGCGCGCCGCGCTACTGGTGAGGTCGCCGCATGACGACCGCCCTCATCATCGCCGCGATCCTCGCCGCGCCCTTCGCCCCCGGCGTTCTGGTCGCGTGCTGGATCATGACCGACGAACTGCTGAACGGCGGGCATGGCCGATGAGCGCCACACCCTGCCCGACGCCCGCGCCGTCGCCTTGGTCGAAATGGCCTGCGACCTCGCGCGAACAGAACCCGACCTCGTGGCCTTCGGAAAGGCAAACGCCGACGCCTTCAAGGCTCTCGACCCACCAACACTCGCCGCTGTCCGCTCTGCATACGCGCGACGGCTTCAAGCACTGAGGGCCAAGACATGACTATCGCCCTGCCCGATGGCGTTTATATCGACCTCTCCGACGAGGTGTATTTCGCCCAAGACCGGCTCGGGTCGACCGACCTGAGCGTCCTTCACCGCGACCCGGCGTCGTGGTGGTACGGCTCGCGCCACAATCCAGACCGCCCCGTCCGCGTCCCGTCCGTCGAGATGCAGTTCGGTTCGGCGCTTCACGCGCTCGTTCTGGAGGGTGAGGCCGTCTATCAGGACAAGGCGGTCATTTCGCCCTTCGAGGACTTCCGGTCGAAGGAAGCGCGCATCTGGCGCGATGACGCGATCATTCGCGGCAAAATCATCATGACCGAGGACATGGACCGGCGCGTCCGCCACATGTCCGCGCTGATCCTGAACCATCCCGAGCTTGGCCCGCCGATGCGCGAGGGCATGTCGGAGGTAGCGATCCTTTGGACTGACGAGTCCGGCGTGAAGCTGCGCGCCAAGATCGATAAGCTTCTCCCCCGCTTTGCAATCGACCTCAAATCCTACGGCGGCGACGCCAAGGGGCGGACGATCCGCGAGCAATGCCTGAACCTCGTCGCGTCCCGCTCAATGGACGTTCAGCGCTTCATGTACTGGCGCGCTCGTCAGCAGATGGCAGGGCTTCCGGTCGTCGGCGGGTCTCCCGATCAACAAGCATGGATCAAGCGCGTTGCGGCTGTCGACGTGTGGTCCTGGTGCTGGATCTTCTACCGGCGTCGGGATGACGAGCGCGGCCAAGCGCCGATCATTCAGCCGATCATCCGCGAGACCAATGATGTCACGTTCGACAGCGGGCGGCGGAAAATGGAAGTGGCCCTCGCCAACTATCGCGCCTTCCGCGACCGCTTCGGCTTCACCGTTCCATGGGCACTAGTCGAAGAGGCCATCGCGCCGGCCGATCACGACTTCCCGCCCTGGCTGACTGAAGTCGCCGACACCGTCTCTTTCCCCGCTGAACAGGAACAGGCCGCATGAGCACCGCCGTCGCCACCATTGAGCGCGCGCCGCGCTCTGTCCTCGTCGACATGTCCACCCGCTACGGCATGGAGCCCGCCGCCTTTGAGGCGACGATCCGGGCCACCGTGTGCAAGGGGAGCGTCTCGCGCGAAGAGTTCGCCGCGTTCCTTCTCGTCGCCAAGGAATACCGCCTCAACCCCCTGACGAAGGAAATCTACGCCTTCCCAGCCAAGGGCGGCGGCATCCAACCCATCGTGTCGATCGACGGCTGGTCGCGCATCATCAACGATCACCCGATGTTCGACGGCATGGAGTTTGTCGACCAGCGCGAGGGCGACGCTCTCGTTGCAGTGACCTGCCGCATGTACCGCAAGGATCGGACCCGCCCGATTGAGGCGACCGAGTACATGTCGGAGTGCAAGCGCAACACCGACGTGTGGAAGCAATGGCCGGCGCGTATGCTTCGCCACAAGGCCATGATCCAAGCGGCCCGCTACTCCTTCGGCTTCTCGGGCATCATCGAGCCTGACGAGTACGATCGCCAGATGACGCCGCAACCAGTCGCGGCGCGTCGCCTTCACGCTGACTTCGAAGAGCAGGCTCCCGAGCCGCCGCGCGCCCTTGATGCGCCCTTGGAGGCCACCGACGCGACCTTCGAGGATGCGCCGGCCGAGGATGAGCCGGAAGCCGAGACCGCAGACGCCGAAGACAGCTTCCCGGGCGACCTCCCCCTCGGCCTGAAGCGCGGCTCTGACCTCCTCAAGAACGATCCTCGGGAGGAGTGATGAAACTCTCTCGCACGATCGAGGAACGGCGCGCGCTTGAACTGGCCAAGAAGGTCAAGGAACGCGAGAGCCAGTTGCGCGCCCGCGAACGGTCGAAGCATCGCCGCGAGGCGAAGGAGGCCCGCAAGAAGGACCCCATGTCTGGGCAGCGCCAGCCGCGCGAACACGATAAGCCGTTCCTCGCCTATCTCCGGCGCCAGCCGTGCGCGGCCGCTCACCTGGGCGGCTGCAACGGTCCAATCGAAGCGGCGCATATCCGCTACAGCGACGCCGCCGCAGGGGCACGTAACCCGGGGATGCAGGCGAAGAACCACGACCGCCATGCAAACCCACTCTGCCATGCCCACCACCAGCACGACCAGCACAAGCGCCGCGAGCGCGACTTTTGGTCCGCCTTGGGTGTCGACGCCTACGCCAACGCCGCGCGCCACTACGCCCGGTTTCTCGCTGGTGACGCCGAATGACCCACCACCAGCCCCCCAAGGGCTCCCGCAAGATCCAGTCCCGCAAGTTCAACAGTGAGCCAGCATGAGCGCGCAAGTCAGAATTGAGCCGCCATTTGCGGACCAGACCTTCGACAGCTTCCAGCAATGGGTGAGCCGCGCGAGCCGCTGGCTGACTTGCCACCCTGAGTACAACAACACCCAGCACGGCGAAACGAAGGGCTGGCGGGGTCACCACTTCACCGCGATGTGCTTCGACAGCTTCGGCCGTCGATGCCGAAACGGCGGTGATTTCCAGCGGGCTCAGGACGAAGACGCCTTCCCGGTGTGGTGGATCTGGCCTGACCAGATTGTCGAGGCGATCACCTCTCGCGCGGCCAACACGCAAGCGCCGGCGAGTGGCAAGGCGGAAGTCGCCCCACAGGTCTCTCAACCGATCCGGGAGGAACAAGAAACCTCCTCTATCCAGTCCCGCCCCTTTGGAGGCTAACACCCTATGAGCGAAGACCTGAACAAGCTGAGAGAGATTACAGGGTATGCGCTAGAGCGTGGCCTGACGGTTGGAGAAAAGGAGGGCCGCTGGACTGAGTTCTATCGCGTTTTCACGCCGTACCTAGCCCACGACCTCATCGCCCGCCTGCAAGCTGCTGAGGAGCGGGCGGAGAAGCTGGAGGGGGCGCTCAACAAGATCGCGGACCAATACGTCCCCGACCAGTCCGCCGACGTGGATCTCGCCGAGTGTCATCGCATCGCCCGCGCCGCTCTCAAGACTGAGGGGGCTTGATCGATGGGAACCGAACTTCAGAGCCCGCCCGAGACACTGTACGCCACCAACGTCCGGCGCATCGCAGAGCTTGAAGACGCCCTCGCCTCTATCACCCGAGAGCGAGACGCTATGAGGGAGGCGCTGGACGGTTTCGGGGATGACTACCAGACGAGCGAGCGCCACCATCCCAACCACGTCCTTATCCCTACGCTGGTTTTTGAGCGGGTGCGCGCCACCGCCCTTGTTAACGGGGAGGGCGGGGAGTGAGCGGGTCTGTCTGGAGTGTTGAGAAGGACGACGGGGGCGGGATCTACGTGTTCGATGCGTCGAACTTACTGCCCGAACACCGTGCCAACGAATTCGCTACCGAGCGCGAAGCGCTGGAATGCGGGATCGACTGCGCCGTTGCGCACCTTGAGGCCATGCAGCGCAGCCTGACGTACATGCGCCGTCGCTTGCGCACGATCAAACGCCGCAAGTCCGCGCCCCACCAAGGAGTCCTGACACATGGGTGATGAACTTCTTCCCTGCCCGTTCTGTGGGACGCGCTTGATCAAGAACGGGCCGTTCAGCCGGCGCAATGCCGACTGCTTCGTACACGTCCAGGATTACCAAGGGCGCGACTATGGCCGATGCCCATCCGCTGGCTTCCGCCTGTTCAGCGACGATGCAGAGCGCATCGCCCTGTGGAACACCCGCGCACAATCCCAGCCGACCAGCGGTGATGATCGTGAAGAGATCGCGCGGATCATTGATCACGAGGGTTATTGGGAGCGCCTGGATAGCTGCAATCACGCCTTGGCAACCGTCTCGATGACCGACGACCAGCGCCGCGCTCTGACTGCGGTGCGCGACGCCGAGCTTCGCGGCACGGCCTCCAGTCTCGCCAAAGCCGACGCCATCCTAGCCCGACAAGGCCCCGGCCCTGGTGAGTCTGTGGCGGATGGGTGGGTGATGGTTCCGAGAGAGCCAACCGAGGCGATGCTTGAAGAGCTCTATTTGTCGCCGTCCGACAGCGGGCGGTACAGCGCCATGATCGCCGCCACTCCTACAAGGGAGGGCGGGGAGTGAGCCGCGACCTACAAGCCGAACTGGCCGCCGCCGAAGGCCGCGTGGAGATGCTAAAACAGCAGATCGCCACCGGCGCGTGTGCGGACGTCGGACACGCCTGGGAGCACATAGGCGGCAGGAACGCCGGATGCAGCGATACCTGCGCCTGTTCGGTCCCGGTCCACGTCTGCGCCAAGTGCGGCGACAGCGACTATGGCGAGAACGACGATGCGTCCGTGACGCGGGACCGCTGCCGGGCACTTTACCCTGAAAACCACAGCGCCGACGCCGCCCTTGTTAACGGGGAGGGCGGGGAGATGGCCTTGCGCACAATCACCCTCACGGTCGATCAGGCCGAGTTCTTCGACCACGTAAGCCAGCACGGCCTCATCAATTCCACCTGTCCAATCGGAAGCCGCGTCATCGCCTGCCTTCTAGGCGGCGTGGATTGGCGCGAGGCGATGGGCTTGGGCGTCTATGGCGTTTCGGTGATCGAGGAAGCACCGGCCACCCCCACCAAGGAGACCAGCAATGGCTGATGAACGGGAAGAGATCGCGCGTCGTCTCGCTGATATGGCCGATTTTTTGGGTGGCGGGGGCGAAGACACGGGCGGCGTTCTGATAGCCGGTAGCGTTGCAAAGGAGCACGCCGCAGACCTTCGCGCCATCCTAGCCCGCGCTCAAGGCCCTGGCACCGAAGCGGCCGAGGAAATCAGCAGCAAAACCTTACCCGGCAACGGTTTGGGATGGTTTGAGCGCGCGGAGGAAATCAGTCTGTGCGCGGCATGGCTGTACGAGTGCGCTCGATACTTTGAGAGGCGCCCGACCAACGGTGAAGATGCGGCTCACTGGTCAAACGTCGCCAACGCTGAAAACGCCCGCAAGTACGCCGCGCTGATCTGCTCTTTGATCGATACCCCTGATGGCGGCGAAGCCGTCCACTTGCCGGCCGAACGTGAAGGTTCCCGGGATGAACCCAAGAACGTCCTCGCCCACCCTCAGAAAGGGGGTGAAGGATGACCAGACGCATCCTCGTTTGTGGTGGCCGGGACTACAACAACACGGCTGCTGTTTGCCGCGTGTTGGATCGCCTTCACGCCGAAGAGCCCATTAGCTTCGTCATCCACGGAAACGCTCGCGGGGCCGACAGCGAGGCCAAATACTGGGCTAAGAGCCGAGGCGTGAAGGACATAGCCTGTCCCTCCGAATGGTCAAAGCATGGCAAGCGGGCTGGTCCTATCCGCAATCAAAACATGCTCGGTCATGGCCCGGCGTTGATCGTCGCCTTCCCCGGCGGGCGAGGCACTGCTGACATGGTGAAGCGCGCTAAAGCCGCTGGCCTGCCCGTTATGGAGGTGCCCCATGACTGACCTCATTACGCGCCTAGAGCAAGAAGAGGCGGGGAGCCGGGAGTTTGACATTAACGAAAAAGAGGCTTGCCCAGTTTGCGGTCGCACGCGCCTGCGGTTCTTCAGCAAAGACCATTGCCGACACACGCCGGAAGAATGGGCCAAAGCCGACATGGACTGCATTTACGGCGCGTGGTTTCGCCTCCGAGCTATTAAGGAGGTGGAGCATGGCTGAGACCCGCCTTCTAACCGAGGGCCAGGCCGCGACCTATCTCGGCATACCAAAGACGGCGATCAAAAACATCCTCGTCGGGCGCGTGCCGATTGCCGGTCGCATCCGTTGGGACCGCGTGGCCCTTGACGCTTGGCTTGACGAGCTGCGCGGCGTGAAGGCTGATGTTCCCGCCAACTCCAACAAGACTGACGCGGAACAGGCCCTTGAACGGTTCCTTGCGAGTTCGGGACATGCTCCCCGGCGCCCATAGGGTGCGCGCCAAGCTCGCGGGCGGGCGTGTTGGTGAGTATTGGTATGCGTGGCGCGGCGGGCCGCGCATTCTCGCCGTACAGGCCAGATCCGACGCAGAGCTAGCCCGCAAGGTCGCTGAGGCTACACCGGCCGCGCTGGAGGCGTTCAAAGCCTTCGTGACGCCAGCCGCACCTCACGACTTCCTTAGCGGCCTCATTACGCGCTATCTGGACAGCGCGGAATACAAGCGCCTGGCCCCTCGCACCAAACGGGACATCCGCACGCATCTGGACTTCGTGCGCGGCCAACTTGGCGAGATGGAGGTCAAGGCGCTCGGTGCCGATGGCGCGCGCGGCGTCCTGATTAGCTGGCGGGACCAGTTCAAGGATACGCCCCGCACGGCAGATCACCGGCTTGATTGCCTGTCCAAGGTGACGCGCTGGGCATACGATCGCGGCGAGATCGCCCGCAACCCGCTGGACCGCTTCTCGCGCCTCTACAAGGCCAATCGCGCCGACATCATCTGGACGATGAGCGATCTTGCGACGCTGTTCCGAGGACAGCCTGCACCATTCAGAACCGCCGTGCTTCTCGCTGCGCTCACCGGCCTGCGTCTAGGGGATCTGGTCCGCTTGAGCTGGCGCGACGTTGGCAAGGACGCCATTGTCCTGACGACGGCAAAGACCGGACGAACCGTGACCATCCCCATCCGCCCCTCCCTGCGTCGCCTGTTGGCCGCGATCGGGCGCAAGGACGTGGGCGCCGTGCTGACCAACTCGCACGGGCTACCTTGGACGCCCGGTGGCCTTCAGACCGCAATGCAGCGCGCCAAGCAAGGCAAGCCGTCGATCAAGAACCTTCGCCATCACGACCTTCGCGGGACCGGCGCGACATGGCTTGTTCGTGCGGGCCTGGCGCTCTCCGACGTGGCCCTAGTCATGGGGTGGAAGCCGGATCGCGTGGCGAACATCGCCCGTCGCTATGTCACCTCAGAAGAGGTTGCCAAGGGGATGCTGGCGCGGCTAGAGAAGAACAAACGCGGACGCTCTGTGTAAAACGTTTCCGGCAATCGTAAAACGTGACGCGACGTTCAACAATTTATCCAACGTTTTCAACGTGGCCGGCTTAGCACAGCGGTAGTGCAGCGGTTTTGTAAACCGAAGGTCGGGGGTTCGATCCCCTCAGCCGGCACCATTTCCCTCGTCCGAGGTCTCGCGCGATGGTCGCCACGCTTTTCATCGACGCCGACGCCTGCCCCGTGAAGGACGAGTGCTACAAGGTCGCCGCCCGTCACGGCTTCAAGACCTTCGTGGTGTCCAACAGCTGGATCCGCGTGCCCCAGACGCCGGTGATCGAGCAGGTGGTGGTCGAGGCTGGCCCCGATGTCGCCGACGACTGGATCGCCGAGCGCTGCGCTCCGGGCGATGTGGTGGTCACCAACGACATTCCTCTGGCCGACCGCGTGCTGAAGGCCGGCGGCGCAGCCGTCGCGCCGAACGGACGGGTGTTCTCGGCCGATATGATCGGCTCGGCCCTGGCCTCGCGCTCGATCGGCGAACACCTGCGCTCGATGGGTGAGGTCACCAAGGGGCCGGCCGCCTTCGCGGGGGCCGACCGCTCGCGGTTCCTGCAGGCCCTTGACCAGCTGATGGTCAAGGCCAAGCGCGCGGCGCCCCGGTGATCGCATGCCCGCGATGATCGAGATCACGCCCTGGCTGCGGATCGATGAAGACGATCTGGCCTGGAAGGCCACCCGCGCCTCGGGCCCGGGCGGTCAACACGTCAACAAGACCTCGACCGCCATTGAGCTGCGCTTCGACGTCCGCAACTCGCCCTATCTGCCCGACGACGTGAAGGCTCGGCTGGAGGCCCTGGCGGGCAGCCGCCTGACACAGGACGGGGTGCTGGTGCTGTTCGCCCAGGGCTCGCGCTCGCAGGAGATGAACCGACAGGACGCCCTGGAGCGTCTGATCGACCTGATCCGCCGCGCAACCGAAAAGCCCAAGCCCCGCAAGGCGACCAAGCCCACCTATTCCAGCAAACTCAAGCGGCTCGAGGGCAAATCAAAGCGGTCGACGGTGAAGTCCGGTCGCGGACGGGTGAAGCTCGACGACTAGAGCGTCACGCCGAAAGTGAGAACCGGTTCCGGCCCGAGTCACGCTCTAAGGCGTGACCTCAAGCCGTCTCCGGCGGTGCGGGCGCGCTGAAGGCGATGACGTCGTGCTTCCAGTCAGGTTCGACAATCAGGCCGCCCAGCATCTTCTGCAGGTAGCGGGTCATGGCGGCTTGCTCCTCGGTGGTCAGCTGGGCGCAGACCTCCTGGTTCAGAGGCCGGATTTCTCCCCGGATCCGTTCAAGCAAGACTCGACCCGCGTCGGTCAGCTTGATGACCACAATCCGGCGGTCACGCGCCGAGGCCTCTCGCGCCACAAGGCCGTCGGCGATCAGGCTGTCGATCGAGCGGGTCAAGGTGGTGCGGTCTGTGGCCGCCAGCTTGGCCAGCCGCGTCATCGACAGGTCCCCGAAGCGCCGCAGCGAAATCATCGCCACCCATTTGGCGAAGGACAGCCCGTGCTTGGCCAGAAGATCGGCCGCGACGGCGCGGCGGTGCTGTTCGGTCTGATAGAGCAGGTAGCTCAGATAGCTGGACAACGGCAGCGCATGCTCAGGCCCGGCCTCCACGCGCTCTTCACCCTCGCCCATCGTTATGTCCGCCCCGCAAAACGGCGCTTTGTGTGTCACAAGGTTAACGCCCATGCAATCGTCGGCGCCCTTGTGAAACGAAAAACCCCGCGAAAGGCTTCGCGGGGTCATGGTGCTCAGGTTTCTCACCCAGCGCTCAGGCCGCCGCGGCGCGGTTGCGGCTGAGGCCACGGCTCAGCCAGTCGTCGGGATAGGTCTCACGTACGGTGATCGACTTGAACTGGGTGACCGGGATTTCGGCGTGATCGCCGGGATTGAGGTCGCGAGACACCGAGTGGCCGGCGAACTCCTCGATAATGGTGATCACTTGGCTGCTGCCGGCGGCGTTCTCGATCAGGACCATGTTCATCGTACGGCTCATCGGTATCGAGGAAAGGGATAGGGAGACGGTCGGGGGGCGGTCAGACGAGACGGGGCTGCACGCGCTTTTCCTTCACGCCTTTCAGGGCCCAGGCCTCGACGGCCTGGCTGGACCCCAGGCGGCGGAAGGCGCCCTGGCTATGCTGCTCGCAGTACGAACCCCGCGCGCTCGTCTTGGGACGGCCGCAGAAGCCGAAGTCGTCGTTCTCGGGATGGCCAATCGGCCAGCGGCACGAATGGGCGCCGAGACCCAGAATTCCGGAGGTCGGCAGCAGGTCTTCCTCGACGCGATCGAAACGCGGCGCGGCACGTTGCGGGACGCTCTCACGCGAGGGGCGCTGGCGAACGGAAATCCGCGACGGTGCTCGGGCGGTCGACACCCGCTGACGGACGGGGGTTTCGCGAACGGTAATACCCAGGCGGTGCACCTTCCCGATCACCGCACTCCGGCTGACGCCGCCCAACTGGCGGGCCACCTGGCTCGCGCTCAGTCCTTCCAGCCACAGCTTCTTCAGGGTCGCCGTGCGTTCTTCGCTCCAGTCCATGATCTTGCTTCCAGCCCTGCCCGGAGCCAGCCCGCTCCGTGAGGAAAGGGGTAAGATCTATGGTTAACGACCGTCAAACGGTTATGTGCAGACCCACGTTTTGCAAGTTCACTTTTCGCCATGAGAATCACAGGGATACCAATGATTGTCGCATCCTGGCCGCAACCCCCACGCTTAAGGACCATCCCCGCGTGACAAGGCGCCGGACCAGATTTTATAAGGGTTTGGAATGCGTCGCGGCGTCGCAGAACCTGCGGCGAAACGTCAGTCGAGGATCACTATGCGCTCGTTGAAACTGGCCGCCGTCGCGGCTCTTTGCGTGGCCGTTTCCGCATGCTCGAAGGACGGTGGAAGCTCTAGTGAAGCTCCCGCCGATGCGCCGGCTTCGGCGCCCACCCCGGCCTCCGCGCCGGCGCCGACCGACGCGGAAAAGGCGGCCGCACTCGCCGCCCTGCCCGCCCCCTACAACACCGGCGACCTTTCGAATGGCCAGAGCAAGTTCGCGCTGTGCCGGTCTTGCCATACGATCGCTCAAGGCGGCCCCGACCTGACGGGACCGAACCTTTACGGCGTGTTTGGTCGCAAGGCCGGGACCAAGGCAGGCTACAGCTACTCTGACGCCGTGAAAGCGGCGGGTTTCGTGTGGGACGCCCAGCAACTCGACAAGTGGCTGGCCGACCCTCGAGGCTTCATGCCCGGCACCAAGATGACTTTCGCCGGGATCAAGAATGAAAAGGACCGGATCGACCTGATCGCCTATCTGAAGGTCGAGACGGGCTATCAGCCTGCCGCCAAGTAGGCGTGCGGCGTTATTACACGCTCCTAGACGACCTGTTCTGGCGCATGGAAGAGGCGTAAACGGAGAACATGGTTCGACGCCCATGACTGCCGACGAGGACCGGATCGCGCGGCTCTATGAAGCCTTCAACGCCCGCGACTTCGATCGCTGCTTCGCGATGATGGTTCCCGACGTTTCCTGGCCCGACGAGCTTGAGAACGGCCGGCTCGAAGGCCTTGGGGCTGTGAGAGCCTATTTCTCAAACCTGACCGCGCCCTTGCGCGCGCACTATGAGCCCATCAGCCTGTTCACGCCGGCTGCGCATCAGGTCGAGGTGCTCTCCCGCCAAACCATAACCAGCGCAGTCGACGGCACGGTCTGGTCCAGCACGCGGGCGCGCCACTGCTACACCCTCCGGAATGGCTTGGTGTCTCGGATGGAGAGCGAACAAAACTACACGGAGCCGACCTTCGCCGGCGTCGAGCAGATGCTGTACCGACTAGTCGACGCGATCAACGCCCGCGATGTCGACGCCGCCGTCGCCTGCTACGCGCCGGACGCGCGCTTCCATGACATGTTGGAAGGTGGTGAAATCAGCGGCGCTGAGGCCATTGAAACCCACCATCGGCATCTCTTCGAGACCGTCGATGTCACGCTTTCCCTGCTCGACTACCGTCTTGAGAGTGATGACCGTGTCAGGGCGTCCATGCTCGCCGAGACCAGGGGCCTGAACGGCGGAATTTGGCAGGATGGTCCTGTCGTGATCTGGTACCGCCTTTATGCGGGCCTGATCACCGAGCAGGACGTCGACGACAGCGGTGTGTGCCCGCCATGACCGCGCTACGGACAGTGCTAGAAGACGCCTTCGCCGTGTTCAACGCGCGCGACGCAGAGGGCTTGCACCGCTTCATCCATCCTGACGCCACGTGGCCCAATACCTTGCAAACCGGAGAGCTTCTGGTCGGCAAGGCAGCGGTCATGGGCCATTTCGCCCGCGTCTTCGCGACAATCCGGCCGAACATTCAACTGATCGAGGTCACCGAAGAAACGCCCAACGCCCTGACCGTCGAGGCGCAGTACGCCGTCGAAACCGAGCAAGGTCAGATCTGGTCCGACACCCGCGCGCGCCTGACCTATCACTTCCGCGACGGTCTACTGACGGGCATGACGATCCTCAGCGGGTTCTAAGCCAGAAGATCCGCGCAGGCGTCCAGCACGGCGTCGGCGTCCAGACGATACTGGGCATAGAGATCCGGAAGATCGCCCGACTGGCCGAACGCCTCCAGGCCCAAAGCCCGCACGCGCTGGCCGCGCACCGAGCCCAGCCAGGACAAGGCCAGCGGGGCCCCGTCGGTCAGCGTCACCAACCCCGCGTCGCGCGCCAGCGGCGCCAGCAGTTGCTCAATCACCGATGCACGGGCTTCCTGTCCGGTCCATCGCGCCCGGCCGGCCGAGGTCCAGTCGCGATGCAGCCTGTCAGCGGAGGTCACCGCCAGAAGGCCAGCGTCGGGCATATCCTCGGTCAGCGCGTCGAACGCGGCGAGCGCCTCGGGCGCCAGGGCGCCGCTGAAGACGATCGCCAGTCGCGCGCCTGGCGCCGGGGGCTTGAGCCAATAGCCCCCATCGATCACGCCCTGTCGCCAAGCCTCGTCCGACCGAACGGGCTGAGCCAGGACGCGCGTCGACAGCCGCAGATAGGTCGAGGCTCCGTCCTCCGCCTGGATGCGATCGAACGCGTGCGCCATCAGCACTGCGGTCTCGTCGGCGAAGGCGGGCTCGAAGGTGTCGAGCCCGGGCTGGGCCATGCCGATCACAGGCGCGTTGATCGACTGGTGCGCGCCGCCCTCCGGCGCAAGCGTCAGACCGGACGGCGTCGCCACCAGCAGGAACCGGGCGTCCTGATAACAGGCATAGTTCAGCGCATCGAGACCGCGGGCGATGAAAGGATCGTAGAGCGTGCCCACCGGGAATAGTCGCTCGCCGAACAGCGGCGCGGTCAAGCCCAGCGCGGCCAGGGCGATAAACAGGTTGTTTTCGGCAATGCCCAGCTCAATGTGTTGGCCGGTCTCGGCCTTGGACCACACCTGAGCCGACGGGATCCTTCGCCGCTTGAAGACGTCGTCGTGGGCGCGACGCTGAAACACGCCCCGCCGGTTCACGAAGCCGCCGAGGTTGGTCGAGACCGTCACGTCCGGCGACGTGGTGACGACCCGACCGGCGAACTCGTCCTTTCGGGCCGCGATCTCGAACATCACCTTGCCGAACGCGGCTTGGGTCGACTGCTCGCCGCCGCCGGCCACCGCGGCTAGCAGTTCGTCCGCAGTCGGCGTCGGGATGGACGGGGCACGGTGTTCGCGCCCGACCTCGGCGGCGAACGGCGCTCGTGCGACCAGGCCCTTGATCGCCGTGCGTTCCGCCGCCGACAGACCCGAGAGCGGATCCCATTCCTCGCCCTCGACCACGCCGAGGCGCTCGCGCAACTCGGCGATCTGGGCCGGGGTCATCAGGCCGGCGTGATTGTCCTTGTGCCCCTGGAAGGGCAACCGCAGACCCTTGACGGTATAGGCGATGAAGAAGCGAGGACGGTCGTCCTGACCGGCCTTCTCGAAGGCCTCCAGCAGGGTTTCCAGGCAGTGCCCGCCCAGTTCGGTCATCAGCTCGGCCAGATCGACGTCCTTATAGGTCGCGATCAATGCCAAGGCGTCGGGACTGTCGGCGAGGTCAGCGCTGAGCCGCTCGCGCCATGCCGCGCCGCCCTGATAGGTCAGGGCCGAGAAGAGATCGTTGGGCGCCGTCTCGATCCAGCCCTGCAGCCGGTCCCCACCCGGCTTGGCGAAGGCCTCGCGCTGGCGCTTGGACCACTTCAGCGTCTCGACGGCCCATCCAGCCGCTTCGAAGATCTCGCCGTAGCGCGTGAACATCCGGTCCTGGGTGGTCGCATCCAGGCTCTGGCGGTTGTAGTCGACGATCCACCAGGTGTTGCGGATGTCGTGCTTGCAGGCCTCGATCAGGGCCTCGTAGATGTTGCCCTCGTCCAGCTCGGCGTCGCCCAGCAGCGAGATCATTCGCCCCATCTTCTCGGGCTTCACGGCCCCGCGCGCGGCCAGATAGTCCTGGGTCAGGGAGGCAAAGGCCGTCATGGCCACACCAAGGCCCACCGAGCCCGTCGAGAAGTCGACCTCGTCGACGTCCTTGGTGCGCGACGGGTAAGACTGCGCGCCGCCAAGGGCCCGGAAGCGCTTCAGATTGTCCAGGCTCTGCCGCCCGAACAGGTGCTGGATGGCATGGAAAACAGGACTGGCGTGCGGCTTGACGGCGACCCGGTCCTGCGGACGCAAGGCCTTCATGTAGAGCGCCGTCATGATCGTGGTCAGCGAGGCGCTGGACGCCTGGTGACCACCAACCTTCAAGCCGTCCCGGCTTTCCCGGAGGTGGTTGGCGTTGTGGATCGTCCACGCCGCCAACCAGAGAATCCGTTCCTCGAGACGCCGAAGCAGCGCGATTTCCTGCCGCTTGGCCGTCAGAGCGCCGTCAGCCATGCTTCCTCACCCGGTTTATGCGGGTGAGGTTTGCCCCTCACCCGACTTTTCCTGGGCTTCATACGCTTCGATCTGGCGCGCCGTCCACTCCGGCGACTTCGTGAAGCGCGCCAGAAGGTCGTAGAACACCGGAACGATGAACAGCGTCAGCAGGGTGGCGAAAATCGCGCCGGTGAAGATCACCGCCCCGATCGTCTGGCGGCTTCCCGCCCCCGCCCCCGCCCACAGCATCAGCGGCAGGGCCCCCATCGCGGCCGAGACCGAGGTCATGATGATCGGACGCAGGCGCAGGGCCGCCGCCTCGATCACCGCCTCGCGAACGGTCAGGCCCTCGTCACGCAGTTGGTTGGCGAACTCGACGATCAGGATGCCATTCTTGGTCGCAATGCCGATCAGAATGATCAGGCCGATCTGGCTGTAGGTGTTGATGGTCGACCCCATGACCAGGAGACCGAACAGCCCGCCCAACGCCGCCAGCGGCACGGTCAGCATGATAACCGCCGGGTGGATCCAGCTCTCGAACTGCGCGGCCAACACCAGGAACACCAGCAACAGGGCCAGGCCGAAGGCGACGGCGATGCCGCCTGAGCCTTCTAGATAGTCCTTGGCCTGGCCGCCCCACTTGATGCTGACGCCGGGCACGGGGCGCTGCGCCGCCTGATCCTTGAAGAACGCCACCGCATCCTCAACCGTATACCCGGGATTGAGCTGCGTGGTCAGGGTCACAGAGCGCAGGCGATCCACGCGCGGACGGTCTGGCGTGTCGCCGCGCAACTGGGTGGTCACCACCGTCGAGAGCGGTACGATCCCGCCCGCGCTGGTGCGGACGTTCAGTCGATTGAGGTCCTCGATGCTGCGGCGCTGATCCAGGTTGGTCTGCAGGATGACATCGTATTCCTGGCCGTTCTTGATGTAGGTCGTCGCGCGACGCGAACCGAACATGGTCTCCAGCGCGCGGCCGACCGATTGGGCCGAAACGCCGAGCGTGGCGGCCTTGTCGAGGTCGATCTGCACCAAAAGGCGCGGCGCAGTGGGCTCGTAGTCGAGGCGCGGACGGGCGAAGCCGGGGTTGTCCTGCGCGGCGGCCAGGATCGGCTTCAGCCATCCGGCCAATTGCACATAGTCGTTGCCGACGGCGATCAGGTCGACGTTGGTGCCGCCACCGCCGCCGCCACCACCGCCCCGTTGGAAGGGACCGCGAACGCTGGCCACGGCGCGGACGCTGGTGAACTTGGCCAGCTCCTTGTTGAGCTCCGCCGCGACCTCGTCGGCGGTCTTGTCCCGCTCACCCCAGGGCTTTAGGGCCACAACGCCGTTGGCGCTGTTGAATGAGTTCCCGCCGAAGCGCGGGATGGTCATGATGGTGCGCTCGGACACGCCGTCTTGGCGGTACTTGTCGATCACCTTCTCGATCTTGAGGCCGATCGCCGACGTGTAGTCATAGCCCGCGCCCTCGGCGGCCGAGATCGAGACGTCGACCCGTCCCCGGTCTTCGGCCGGCACCAGTTCCTTGGGCAGGCTGACGAACAGCAAGGCCGCGAAACCGGCGAGCAGCACCACGAGCACGCCAGAGATCGCCGCGGACCATCCGCCCAGGATCTGTTCCAGCGACGCCCGGTACGACGCGCTCAGCGCGCCCATGGCCTTGTTGACGCGGCGCGCCAGCCAGCCCTCGCCATGCGCGGGCCGCAACAGCTTGGAAGCCATCATCGGCGACAGCGACAACGCCAGCAGCGCCGAGAACGCCACGGCGGCGGCGATGGCTACGGCCAGTTCGACGAACAGGCGACCGATGTAGCCGGGCAGGAACATCAGCGGCGCGAACACCGACACCAGCACGATGGTGGTGGCGACGACGGCGAAGAACACCTGACGCGTCCCCCGTTCGGCGGCCACCAGAGGCGGCTCGCCCTCGTCCACGCGGCGCTGGATGTTCTCGACCACCACGATGGCGTCGTCGACCACCAGACCCACCGCCAGCACCAGGGCCAGCAGGGTCAGCAGGTTCAGCGAGAAGCCGAGCGGCGCCAGAATGATGAAGGTCGACAGGATGCAGATCGGCGCGACGACCGACGGGATCAGCGCCGAACGCCAGCTGCCCAGGAACAGCAGGTTGACCAGCACCACCAGCCCGATCGACAGGCCCATGGTGATCCACACCTCATGGATCGCCTCGGCGGTGAACACCGAGTTGTCGACAGCGACCACCATCTTGGTGCCCGGCGGCAGGGTCTGGTTGATCGCCTCGACCTCGGCGCGGACCGCCTTGGAGATAGCCACGTCGTTGGCTTGCGACTGTCGGGTCAGGCCGATGCCGACCTGGTCGACGCCATTGCCGCGGAACAGGCGGCGGCGCTCGTCCGGTCCTTCCTCGATCCGCGCCACATCGCCCAGGCGCAGGACGTAGCCCGAGCCGTTGGCGGCGCGCAGCGGCAGGCGCGCGAAGTCTTCCGGCTTGGCGTAGCTGCGCGCCACGCGGATGGTGAAGTCCTTGGAGGCGCTTTCCAGCGAACCGGCGGGCAGCTCCAGGTTCTGGGCGTTGAGCGCGCTCTCGACATCGTCCACCGTGACGCCGCGCGCGGCCATCTCGTTGGCGTCGAGCCAGATGCGCATCGCATAGATCTTGGCGCCGAACAGGTTGGCCTGGGCCACGCCGTCGATGGTCGACATCCGCTCGACCAGATAGCGGTCGGCGTAGTCGGCCAGCTGTAGCGGGTTCAGCGTGGTCGAGGTCAGGTTCAGGATGATGATCGGCGCGGCGTCGGCGTTGGCCTTGGCGATCTGCGGCGGATCGGCTTGATCCGGCAGGTTGCTGGTCACGCGGCTGACGGCGTCGCGCACGTCGTTGGCGGCGGCGTCGAGGTCACGATCCAGGTTGAACGTGATGCTGATGTTGGAGCGACCGTCACGCGATGAGCTGTTGACCCGGTCGATCCCCTGGATGCCCGCGACCTGGCGCTCGATCACCTGGGTGATGCGCTCTTCGATGACCTCGGCCGAAGCGCCGCGATAGCTGGTCGAAACCGACACCACGGGCGGATCGACGCTGGGCAGCTCACGGATCGGCAGCGACGTGAACGCCGCCAGGCCGATGACGCAGAGGATGATCGCCGCGACGGCGGCGAATACGGGACGACGAACGGAAAGATCGGACAGCATCAGCCGGCCTTGCGGTCAGCGCCGCCCTTGCCGTCCGGCTTTTGTCCACCGGGCTTGCCCCCGCCGATGGCGGCGCCGTCCTGGATGCGGTTCAGACCGTCGGCGACGATCTTGTCGCCCTTCTTCAGGCCCGAGCGGATCTCGACGAACCCGCCCTCGGTGATGCCGGTGTCGACATCGGTGCGGCGCGCAATCATGCCCTTGGGACCCTTGGCGACGACATAGACCGAGGCTTGCTCGCCCTCGAACTGCACGGCGGCCTCCGGCACGGCGACGCCGGTGCGCACGCCCTGGTCGATCGCCACCTTGACCAGCATGCCGGGCTTCAGCCGGCCGTTCACGTTCGGGAACTCGGCGCGCGCCTTGATGGCGCGGGTGGTGGTGTCGATGCGGGTGTCCAGCTGAGCGATCCGCCCCTGGAACGTTTCACCCGGCAGCGCGTCCGGCTTGGCGCTGATCGGCAGGCCGATCCGCAGGGTTTCGAGATAGCGGTCCGGCACCGAGAAATCGACGCGGATGACCGAGGTGTCGTCCAGGGTCACGATCGCCGTGCCGGGGCTGATCAACATGCCCGGCGCCACGTCCGAAATGCCGACACGCCCCGCGAAGGGCGCGCGAATGACGCGGTCGAGCTTGTTGGCCTGGGCGGATTCGACCGCCGCCTTGGAGGTCTCATACGCGGCCAGATACTGCTCGGCGGTGGCGCGCGGCGCGATGCCCTTGTCCGCCAGGGTCTTCCAGCGTTTGTAGTCGCGCTCGGCCTGCGCCAGACGCGCCCGCGCTTCGGCGATGCCGGCGTCTTCGGCTTCGGCCTTCAACTCGACCAACACCTGACCGCGCGAGACGGCCTGGCCGTCCGTGAAGCGCACTGCGGTGATCAGTTCGGCCGTGTTGGAGGTGATCGTCACCGATTGGCGCCCCTTGGCGGCGCCTAGAACCTCGATGCGGTCGGTGAACGACCGCTCGCCGACCACCGCCTGCGAGACGCTGGTCGCGCGCCCACCGCCGCCGCCCTTGGTTTCCTTGTTGGCGAAAGCCAGCTTGAAGCCGCCCACGCCGACCATGAGAACGACGGCGGCCAAAGCCACGACGAGGAAGAAGTGCCTACGGATCAAGGAAACGCTCCGGGCGCCGAGCAAGCTCGGCAGGATGACAAACGCGGCGAGATATGACCGCAGCCTAAACCGGCGTCCAGTGACACCAGGATGACCATCTGTTTCAGAGCTGAAACACGCTAAAGGTTACGCCATATCGCCAGCACAACGCCTCTATCCCGGGCGGTCTCGCGTCCGGCGATCGTATCGCGCCAACCGAGCTGCGCGCTCCAATCTCCGAAGGCGCGGACCACGGAGATTTCACTCTTCAGCCAGCCCGTATCGACGCCTGGCCGGTGAGCCCGCCCGGCATAGGTCTGGGCCAGCACAAGCACCTTCCGCGTCGGCCTAATGCCGAGGGTCGTATCGAAGCGCGTTTCATCAGCCAACCCTCCCCGGCGGAGACGCGCGACCTGGACGTCCAGATAGACCGGTCGCCCTCGCCAGCTAGAGGCGCGGCCGTAGAGCACCCGCGCTTCCAGATCGACGCTGCCCTGTCCGGGCGCGGCATAGCCCGCATTGCGTCCCACACCGCCCTCGGCCGCACCCAGATAGAGCGAGAGCGCCGAGCGATCATCGCGCCGCGCCGTCCAACGAAGGCCCAGTTCCACGGGTCCGCGCCCAGAATAGCTCACCCAGCGGTCATGGCCGCGCGTCACGCCAGCCTTGGCCTGCAAGGTCAGGCTTCGGCTCAGGCCATGCTCGACGAGCAGCGAAAACGACTCGTCGCGTCGCCCGTCAATGTCGACAAGCACCCCGTCCGGATCGAAGCCCTGGTCGGCGCTCTGAGGCTCGTACTTGCCGATGACCTGGGTCTTGCCGGGCGCGACCGGCCAGGCGCCGGCCTTCGCGACGCTGGCGACCAGGCACGAAAAAGCCGCCGCGACCACCGGGATCGCGACGGCTTTCAGGGTGTGCGGAAAAAGCCTTAGTCCGCGTAGCCCGGCGACTCGCGGTCCAGCTTGCGCAGGCAGCCCGGCCAGGCCAGGCCGCCGATCATGCCCATGCCCATGCCGGTCTGCTTGCGAACCTCGTCCTGCGCGGCGTCGGGCGCCAGCAGCACGTTGTCGCGTCCGATCGAAAGCGCCATCACCTGCTGCGCGCATGCTCGCTCCAGGAAGAACATTCCCAACCAGCATTCAGCCGCGGTCGCGCCCACCGACAGCGTGCCGTGGTTGCGCAACATCATCAGCTTCTTCTGGCCGAGGTCGGCCACGATACGTTCGCGCTCCTCAAGGTTGAGCGCAATGCCTTCATAATCGTGATACGCGAGTTGAGGCAAGACGATTAGCGCATGTTGAGTCAGCGGCAAGAGACCGTCCTTGTGCGCCGAAACGGCCACGCCCTGATCGCTGTGCAGGTGCATCACATAGTGAGCGTCCTCGCGCGCGGCGTGGACGGCGGAGTGGATCGTGAAGCCCGCCGGATTGATGTAGTACGGCGTCTTGTCGATCACATTGCCCTCAAGATCGACCTTCACCAGGCTCGAGGCGGTGATCTCGCCGAAGAACATGCCGTAGGGGTTGATCAGGAAGTGATGCTCCGGCCCCGGAATGCGGGCCGAGATATGGGTGAAGATCATGTCGTCCCAGCCATGCAGGGCCACGAGACGATAGAGGGCGGCGAGATCGACCCGCGCTTGCCACTCCGCTTCGCTGACCTTGCCCTTGAGGGACGTGATGGGCAGAGCACCGTCGGCCATGGGGGCCTCCCGTAGGTTATCATTGTTGACTTAAGCGTCGCGCCGAGGCCCCGGATCGTCAAGCGGAACCTCATGCTCGACAAGCAGACACCGACTTGCCAGCGACGCCGCGCCGTCGGACGGTCCCCCACGGAATGAGGGGGAGTCGCGGGGAATGCTGACCCTATTGGGCGTGGCGGTGATCGTGCTGGGCTTCGCCCTGCGCTTCAATCCGCTGCTGGTGGTCGTCGCGGCGGCCATGACCTCAGGTTTGGCCGCAGGCCTGACACCGGTCGAGGTGCTGGCCGCCTTCGGCAAGGCCTTCAACACCAACCGCTATGTCAGCGTCGCCTGGCTGGTCCTGCCGGCCATCGGCGTTCTGGAGCGGGCCGGGCTGCGCGAGCAGGCGCGGCGCACGATCCGAGGACTACGCGCGGCGACAGCGGGGCGGATTCTGCTGGCCTATCTGGCCTTGCGCCAGGTCGCCGCGGCGCTGGGCCTGACCCAGGTCGCCGGCCAGGCCCAGACCGTGCGCCCCCTGCTCGCCCCCATGGCCGAGGCCGCCGCCGAGCCGCTGTCCGACGACCAGCGCCAGAAGGTCAGGGCGATGAGCGCGGCGACGGACAATATCGGCCTGTTCTTCGGCGAGGACATCTTCCTGGCCATTGGTTCGATCCTGCTGATCGTCGGGTTCCTGGACCAGAGCGGCATCACCGTCGAACCATTGGCCTTGTCTGTGTGGGCGATCCCGACCGCGATCGCCGCCTTCCTGATCCATGGCGCGCGGCTGTTGATGTTCGACCGTCGCCTGACGCCCAAGGCGGGGGACGCCGCATGATCGGCCTGCCGCTCGTCTATCTGCTCTCGGGCCTGATGTTCGCGGCCTTCGGCGTTCTGAGCGCCGCAGACCGTGAGAACCCGAAGCGGTTCGGCAACGCCGCCTTCTGGGGCCTCTTCGCCCTGAGCTTCCTGGCCGGCGACCACCTCGGCGACCTTGGCAACGGCGTGCTCGTGCTTTGCCTGGCGTTGATCGCGGGGACAGGCCAGATCGGCGTCGGAGCGCCAAAGACCACCAGCCCTGGCGAGCGAGAGAGCCTGGCCGCCACTCACGGCGTGAAGCTCTACGCGCCCGCGCTGGTCATCCCGGTACTGGTCCTCGCCGGCTCCTTGACCTTCAAGCACCTGACCGTTCAAGGGGCGCACCTTGTCGATCCCAAGCAGGCGACGCTGATCGCCCTGGCCTTGGCGGCCCTAGTCGCGGCGGTTCTGTCTCAGATCATGTTCAAGCAACCAGCGATTGCGCCCGTGCAGGAGGGCCGCCGGTTGATGGATCTCGTCGGCTGGGCCGCCCTTCTCCCGCAAATGCTGGCGGCGCTGGGCGCGGTCTTCGCGTTGGCGGGCGTGGGCAAGACGATCGGCGAGATCGCGGTGATGATCACCCCGGTCGACAGCCGCTTCGCCGCCGTCACCGCCTACTGCCTGGGCATGGCGATTTTCACCGTCATGATGGGTAACGCCTTCGCCGCGTTCCCCGTGATGACCGGCGGCATCGCCCTGCCCCTGGTCATTGGCCGCTTCGGCGGAGATCCGGCCGTGGTGTGCGCCATCGGCATGCTGTCGGGCTTCTGCGGCACCCTGCTGACCCCGCTGGCCGCCAACTTCAACCTTGTGCCCGCCGCCCTGCTGCAGTTGAAGGACCGCTACGCCGTAATCCGCGCCCAGGCGCCCACGGCCGTCCTGATGCTGATCGTCAACGTGATCCTGATGAACGCCCTGGCCTTCCATCCATGAGCCTCGCCCGGTCCACCGCCTCGCGCTTCGCCAAGATCGCGCTCGGGCACCTGACCCGTGAATACCCCAACAAGCTGGACCACGTGATGGCGGGGCCGGAGGACGTCCGCTCGCCGCGCGATCTGCACCCGATCTTCTACGGCAGCTTCGACTGGCATTCCTGCGTGCATGGCTACTGGCTGCTGGCCACGCTGCTGCGCCTTCGCCCGGAGATGCCCGAAGCGTCCAGCATTATCGCCCTGCTCGACGACGCCTTCACCGAAGAGAAGGTCGCCGGCGAGGTCGCCTATCTGTCGCGGCCCGAAAGTCGGGGATTTGAGCGTCCTTACGGCTGGGCCTGGAGCCTGATGCTGCAGGCCGAGCTGCTGCGGCATGATCGTCCCTGGGCGCGAACCCACGCGCCCTTGGCCAGCGCGTTCAAGCAGCGGTTCGAGAGCTTCCTGCCCATCGCCGACTACCCTGTCCGCGCGGGCACGCACTACAACACCGCCTTCGCCCTGGTCCTGGCCTGCGAGTTCGCAGTGATGACCGACGACCAGGCGTTCTTTGATCTGCTGCAAAATCGCGCTCTGGTCTGGTACGGCCAGGACGCCGACTGCCAGGGCTGGGAGCCCTCCGGCGACGACTTTCTGTCGCCCGCCCTGATCGAGGCGGAGGCCATGCGTCGACTGCTTCCGCGCGAGCGCTTTGATCTCTGGTTCCCCCGCTTCTTGCCCAGACTGGGGGACAAGGAGCCCGCGACGCTGTTCACGCCGGCGCGCGTCGCCGATCGGACAGACGGCAAGATCGCGCATCTGGACGGCTTGAACCTCTCGCGCGCCTGGTGCTGGCGACTGCTAGCCGGCGCAATGTCGGAGCACGATCCCGCTCAGGCCCACGCCGTCAACGCTGCGATGACCCATCTGGCCGCAGCCGTGCCGCACATCGCCGGCGACTATATGGGCGAGCACTGGCTGGCGACCTTCGCGCTCCTTGCCTTGGAAAACGGCTAGGCGCTCGCGAAGGCGGGCAAGGTTAACAGCTTTACAATCTTTGACATTGGAAACGGGCCTGCGCGCGTTAAGGACGTTTTGCGTCCATCCTCAAGGGCGTGGTTTCCAGTTCAGGAGCTCGTCGTCATGTCCGACGCCGCGCGTTGCGAGCGTATCGAAATCGTCCATGTCGCCGAAGGTTGGATCGTCACCGAAGGCGGCCGTCTGGCGGGGCATTTCGAAACCGTAGAGACCGCCTACAATCAGGCTCTCACCATCTGTGGCAACTTGTTCGATCGCGGCGTCCGCTCGCGGGTCTACGAACTGCCGCGCGCCGCCTAAGGGCGGATTCGCCGGAGCCGCACATGGCCCAGAGTACGCGTGACTATTTGCGGACGGAGTTCCGCGTCTTCCTGATGATCAGCGTCGGCGGCTTCGTGGTCGGACTGGCCCTCGGCTTTCTCCTCATGAGGGCCAGTTAGCCTCGTCGTGGACCGCCGCCTCAGTCGCCGCGGTCGCCCTTCATCAGCCGCGCCTTGTCGCGCTGCCAGTCGCGCTCGGCGGCGGTGTCGCGCTTGTCGTGCAGCTTCTTACCCTTGGCGAGGCCGACCTCAAGCTTGGCCAGACCCTTGTCGTTCCAGTACAGCTTGATCGGAACCAAGGTGCGTCCCTCGCGCTGAACCGCGCCGATCAGCTTGTCGATCTGGCGACGATGCAGCAGCAGCTTCCGGTGGCGACGCGGCTCGTGGTTGAAGCGATTGGCATGGCCGTAGGGGGGGATATCGGCGTTGATCAGCACGATCTCGCGCCCCTCCACCGAAGCATAGGACTCGGCGATATTCGCGCGACCGGTCCGCAGGCTTTTCACCTCGGTGCCGGTGAGCATGATGCCCGCCTCGAACGTGTCCTCGATAAAGTAATCGAAGCGCGCCCGCCGATTTTCAGCGATCGGCTTGGACATCAGCGCAGACCAGCCTCGCGCATGGCCTCCAGGATCGTGGGACGCACAGCCTCAGCACAAGGCGTGATCGGCAGGCGAACATCCTCCGTGCAGAGCCCAAGTTGCGCCATGGCGAACTTGGTCGGTGCGGGCGAAGAGTCGAGGAACAGCGCCTTGTGCAGACGCACCAGGCGATCCTGCCAATAGAGACCCTTTTCCCATTCGCCCTGCATGCAGGCGTTCATGAAGGCCGAGCAGGCGTCCGGGGCGACATTGGCGGTGACCGAAATCACGCCGTGGCCGCCGTGCGCCATGTAGCCTAGGGCCGTCGGATCATCGCCCGACAGCATCACCCATTCAGGCCCGCACATCAGGCGCTGGAAGCTGATGCGGGTCAGGTCGCCGGTGGCGTCCTTGATCCCGACGATGTTGGGCAGCTTGGCCAGGCGCGCCAGCGTGTCATTGTTGATATCGACGCCCGTGCGGCCGGGCACGTTGTAGACGAAGATCGGCAGCTCCACGGCGTCGTTGATCGCCTTGTAGTGCTGGTACATGCCCTCCTGGCTGGGGCGATTGTAGTACGGCGTCACGACCAGGCAGGCGTCAGCGCCCACGGCCTTGGCGTGCCGCGCCAGCTCGATCGCTTCGTCGGTCGAGTTGCTGCCCGCGCCGGCGATCACCGGCACGCGACCGGCCGTCGTCTTCACGCAAAGCTCGACAACCCGGCGGTGCTCCTCATGCGACAGGGTCGAGGTCTCGCCCGTCGTGCCGACCGGCACCAAGCCATGCACGCCGCCAGCGATCTGGCGCTCGACCAGAGCGACGAACGCTTTCTCGTCCACCTCACCGTCCCGGAACGGCGTGACGAGGGCCGGAATGACGCCCTTGAAGTGAGACTGGACCATGACTTGCAAATTGCCGTGAGGATTAAGCCGCATGTGTTGCGGCGGGACGATGGGGGCGGACAATATGTCCCTGCCCCGCCGTCCCGCAACCGGCTCTCGGTACGGATCAAAGGGGCAGGTGCGATTTGATGGGCCAGGCCTTCCGGGTCAAGCCCGCGACCGGACTTTAGAAACCTATTGAGGCCTGAATCGTCGCATAGGGTGGCGACGAAATCGGGTAAAAGGTCCGCAAGGACCGCAAGGAGAGCGTTTTGGTTTCAGGAATGCGTCGGATTCTGCTCGGCGGAGCTTGTATCGTGACGGTGGTCGGGGCCGCAGACGCCCAGACGACGGCCGCCTACGCCCCCGCGCAGGCCGCGCCCAGCCTGATCACCACGCCGCCCACCGCCGTATCGACCGCACTCAGCGACACCGACTCGGCCAACCTTCAGACCGCCCTCGCGGCCGCCAAACGCGGGGATGTATCGGGCGCGCGCATGGCCATGGACAGCCTGCAGGATCCGATCGCCAAGAAGATCGCCCAATGGCAGCTGGTCGACAGCAACGCTGAAGCGCTGAGCTTCTTCGAACTGGACGCCGCGCGCCGCGATCTCTCGGGCTGGCCGCGCGGCGCTCGCCGTGATGCGGCGGCGGAGAAGGCGCTCTCGACCTCCGGCCTCGATCCGGCGCGGATCATCGCCTGGTTCGGCGGCGCCCCGCCGGCCACCGCCGAGGGCGCCATGGCCCTGGCCAGCGCCTATCAGGCCACGGGCCAGCAGCAGGCGGCCGTCGACCTGATCCGTCGCACCTTCCGCGACAAGGTGTTCGAGGCCGACGCTCAGCGCAGCATGATCGCTCGCTTTGGCGCTGTGCTGACGCCGGACGACTATGCCCGCCGCGCCGATATCCTGCTCTATGGCCAGCAGGGGCCGGCGGCGCGCGAGATGGTCGCCATGCTTTCGGACACCCAGCAGGCCGCCGCGCGCGTGCGCATGGCCTACCGCGCCAACTCCGCTAGCGCCAACGACCTCTACAACAACCTGACGCCTGACCTGCAGGCCTCGCCGGGCGTCGTCTTCGAGCGCGCGGCCTATCTGCGCCGCAAGGGCATGGACACCCTGGCCCTGCCGATGGTGGTCAACTTCCCCGCCCCGCCGACCGAGGAAGCGTCGACCACGATCTGGAAGGAACGCAAGCAACTGATCGTCGCCGCCCTAAAGGCGGGCGACAGCCGGGGCGCCTATGCAGCGGCCGAGAACACCCAAGCCCTTGCGCCCGCCGACATCGCCGAGTCCGAATTCTACGCCGGCTGGATCGCCTTGACGCGGCTTCGCAACCCTGACGCGGCCGCCGCGCACTTCGCGCAGATCGCCGCCGTCGGCGCCTCGCCGATCACCCGGGGCCGAGCCCTCTACTGGCAAGGCCGCGCGGCCGAGGCTCAAGGCGATCTGATCGCCGCCAAGGCCTTTTACTCGGAAGGCGCGCGCTACATCACGACCTTCTACGGCCAGCTCGCCGCCGAAAAGGCGGGGCTGCGGGAAATTCGGCTTGACCGCGACCCGGTCATAACCCAGGCCGACCGCGCCCGCTTCTACGGCCGCGAACAGGTCCGCGCTGCGCGGATGCTGGCCGATATCGGGGCGCGCGACCTTTTCCGTAGCCTGGTGCTCTATATCGATGACACCCTCCCCAACGCCGAGGAGACGGCCCTGCTCGTCGACATGGCGCGCGCCTATGGGGACCAGGACCTGGCGATGCGCGCGGTGCGCACCGCCGCCCAGCGCGGCTTTATCCTGGCAGAGCGCGGGTATCCGCTGCTGGACCACCATTTCACGCCCGGACCCGGCGCCGCCGAAACGGCTTTCGTCTATTCGATCTCGCGCCAGGAGAGCAATTTCGACCCAGCCGCCCGCTCCGGCGTCGGCGCGCGCGGCATGATGCAGTTGATGCCAGCGACGGCTTCGCTCGTGGCCCGCAAGCTGGGCGAACCACACTCCATCGAGCGCCTTGGCGACGCTTCCTACAACATGCGTCTGGGCTCGGTGTACCTGGGCGACATGATCAACACCTTCAGCGGCTCCTACATCATGGCCGCCGCCGCCTATAACGCCGGCCCGGGACGCCCGGCCCAGTGGGCGGGACTGTGCGGTGACCCGCGCGGCGCGTCCACCGATCCTCTGGACTTCATCGAGTGCATTCCGTTCTCCGAAACCCGCAACTACGTGATGCGGACGCTGGAGACGACGATGGTCTATCGGGCCCGCCTCAACGGCGGCGTCGCGCCGCTGACGTTGTCCTCAGACCTCAAGCGGGGCGGCTATACCTACACGCCGTCCGTGGCCACGGCCGACACGGGCAGCGCCCAGCCCTGATCCTCACGACACCCGGCGGGCCGCCAGCACAGGCCCCGCCGCAGTCTCGATCAGTTCGCCGTCCAGAGAAAAAACGTCGGCCAGAACGCCGCGCGACAGGGCCTCGCGCGGCGGCGCATCGGCGACGGCACGTCCTTTGGATACGACCACGATGCGGTCGCAGCAGCGGGCGGCAAGGCCAAGGTCGTGAAGCGTGACAACGACGCCCGCGCCCCTCGCGACCTCTCCGCGCAGCAGGTCCAGCGTCAGAAGCTGAGCGTCCGGATCAAGCCCCGCGACGGGTTCATCCGCCACCAGCAGCGGCGCACGGGTCGCCAACAGGCGCGCCAACAGCACCTTCGCCCGCTCGCCGCCGGACATGTCCAGCACCCCGCGATCGACCAGATCGCCGGCGCCCACACGCGCCAGTCTTTCAACGGCCACCGCGTCGGCCTCGGCTTCCGGCAAGTCGGTGGCGCCCAAGGCGGCGACCATGCGCGCTGGGACATTCCAGGCAACGCGCCGCTCCTGAGGCAGATAGCCGACAAGACGCGCGCGCGCCGTGGACGCGAGGCTCGTCACGGCCTGCCCCGACAAGCGCGCCTCGCCCCTAAGCAGCGGGAGAAGGCCCAGCCCGGCGCGAAGCAGGCTGGTCTTGCCCGCGCCGTTGGGGCCGATGACGCCCACGAGCTCTCCCGGCTTTACCGAAAACGTCGCGTCTTCGACCACCGTCTTGCGCCCTTGACGGGCGGACAGGTCGACCAAGGTCCAAAGCGCGCTCATGACCGCCAGCTCCGCGACGCCCGCCAAGCCAGCAGCGCGAAGGCAGGCGCGCCGAACAGCGCGGTGACGACGCCGAGCTTCAGTTCCTGCTCAGTCGGGATCATGCGCGCGGCGAGGTCCGCCAGCACCACCAAAAGCGCCCCCGCCAGGGCGGAGGGCCAGAGAATGCGCCTGGGATCGTCCTTGACCAGCGAACGCACCAGATGCGGAGCCGCGAGGCCCACGAACCCGATCACTCCTGAGGCGGCGACCGCGGCGCCAGTCAGCAACGCCGAGCCGGCGACGGCGTAAACCCGCAGCCGCGCCATCGGCAAGCCCGACATTCGCGCGGCTTCCTCGCCCAAGGTCAGCATTCGCAGGCCCGCGCCGGCGCGCAGGCACAGGGCCGCGCCCAGCGCCATCGGGACCAGGGCCCGCAGCGCGTCCATGGCGTCGCGGTTCTCGACCGATCCCATCAGCCAGGCCAACATCTCGGCGGTCGCGACCGGCGAGCGCGAGAGGTTGAACACCAAGGCCGTCAACGCGCCGCCAAAGGCCGACAGCGCCACGCCGAACAGGATCAACGCCTCGGGTTCGCGAAAGCGCGCCGCGACGCCGACCACGATCGCACCGGCGATCAGGGCGCCGGCCAAGGCCGACAGCTCGATCGCCCCGGGCAGGACCGCCAACCCCGCAGAGATCGCGAAGGCCGCGCCCAGGCCCGAGACCGCCGAGACGCCGAGCACCCCCGGGTCCGCGAGCGGGTTACGCAACAGTCCCTGCATGGTCGCGCCCGCCATTCCTAGCGCCATGCCCACCAGCACGGCCACGGCTACGCGCGGCGCCCGGATCATCCACAAGACCTCGCCCGGCGGCGACATCGGGCGCATAACGGCCTCAGCGTATTGCGCCAGGGAGAACGACGTCTCGCCCAGCGCCACGGCCAACCCCGCCGCCAGCGTCAGAACCGCCAGCATCAGCTTACAAAGTCGGGTCAGCCTCATGGCGTCGCCTTGGCCAGCGTCAAGGCGCCGGCGGCGGCGAACCACGCGGGACACCCGACCACGGCGGCTGGGAGCGACGCCACCGTACGGCGATCGACCACACGCCGCAGAGCCGCATGCCGTCCCGGCCCCCAGCGGTCGGCGCCGGCGCGAGCGCGATCGAAAAAACCCAGCACCACGGCGGTCGGCGGCGTCATGACCATCTGCTCCAGGGACACCGGTGCGAAGTACGGCGCCTTGGTGGCGTTCGCATAGCCTGCGGCCTGCAGCATCGCATCGATCAGGGTGTTGGCCCCGGCCGTATAGCCACCGGGCGTCAGGTACAACACTTTGCGACCCCGGCCCGCCCCGGCGGCGGCCTTAAGACGCGCATCCATGGCGGTGATCAGCGCCTCGCCTTGCGGACCGCGATCCAGGGCGGCGGCGACCTTCCGGATGTTGGCGCGGACCCCGGCGAAGTCCGTGGCGTCATCGAGCGTTACGCTCGCCACGCCCTTGGCCTGCAAAGCCTTGGAGAGCCGGGCGTCCCCGCCCCAAAGCCGCACCACCAGTTGCGGGCGCGCCGATACGAGGTTCTCGAAGGTCGCCCGCCGCAAGGGCAGACCCACGGCCTGCTCGCGCAGGTAGCTGTCGGCGGCGACGGCGCGATATGAAAGGCCGACGATCGTCTCGCGCGGCGCCAGAGCCAGCACGTACTGGTCGGCGCAAGAGTCCAAAGACATCACGCGCGGCGTGGCCACCACCGGAATCGGGACAAACGCCATTACCGCCACGAGGGCGCACAAAGCCTTGGCGGCGTTCACGAATTCAGTCCGTCACCAGACCGTGCAACAGTCCGTCCAACATCACCTTCATCAATTGCTCCGGCTCGGACCAGCCCCGGGAAGGCTTGGTGATCAGCAGCGAAACCAGCCCATGGCAGCCGCTCCACAGCACCTCGGCCGCCTGGACCGCCGATCCGGACCGCAGGCGTCCCTGGGCGGCGATGTCGTGGACCGGTTCGCTGAACTTCTCGAAGCATCGGTCGCCGAGCGCCATCGTCTCTCCGATCTTGTCCGCCGAGACGTGATCGCCGGTGCTGCAGAACACCAGTTGGTAGGTGTTCGGATTGTCCAGAGCGAAACGCATGTACGCCTCGAGCATCAGACGGACGCGCGAAACCGGATCGATTGGCTGGCTCGCGATCTGGATATTGAGGTCCAGCAGACGCTCGATCGCGTCATTGCTGATCTCCAGCAGGATCTGGTCCTTGTCGCGAAAGTGCATGTAGAGGGCGGTCGACGACACGCCCACCGCATCAGCGATCTTGCGGATCGTCGCCCCCGAATAGCCTTCGGCGATAAAGATCTTCTCGGCCGCCGCCAGGATCTCGCCCCGGCGTAAGTGTCCGTCTCCCTTGGGCTTTCTCGCGGACTTGTGCGGCTTCTTCAAAACGACGGTCACGGACCTAGCTTCCCCTCATGTCCCCCGGCAGAACACTAAACGGGAATCACTCAGCCGTCGCAAGTCGCTGTGTCCAAGGCCCGACCGCCGCCCGCGCACCGCAAAATGTGTCTATAACGAGCATTTTTTAATATTGACACGCTTCGGTTGAGATTCCGTTATCAAGTCCGTTGGGGCGAGCTGCGTATCCAGGGGCATCCATGGCGCGCGAAGATAGACGGCTGGAACCGGCGCTCGCGCCGGCGAGCGGACCTGTGTCCGTTGAAAATCCTGAGGGCTTCGGGCCTGCTGACAGCTCGACGGCGCAATATCGCGACGGCGCGCATCGGCCTCTTTCCCAAGCTCAGATGATCGCCTTGGGCGCTGCAGGCGCGCTCGCCACCCTGGGCGCGGCCCTCGCGCCGCTGGCCGCTCTCGCGACAGTCCACCACTTGTTTTTCGTGGTGTTCCTTCTCGGCGGCCTCACCCGGCTGGCGGCGTCGATGACGCCCCTGCCTCGACACACGCCGCCGTCGCTGCCGGACGCCGAGCTTCCTGCCTACACGATCATCGCGCCCCTCTACCGCGAAGCCGAAGTCCTGCCCGAGCTGATCGAAAACCTCTGCGCCATCGATTATCCGCGCGATCGGTTGCAGGCGCTGATTGTGCTGGAAGCCGACGACGAGACCACCCGCGCCGTCGCCCGCGCCCTGGACTTGCCCAGCTTCGTGCAGGTGCTGGTGGTTCCGCCCGGAACGCCGCGCACCAAGCCCCGCGCCTGCAACCACGCACTGGAAAGGGCCCGAGGCGAGCTGTTGGTGATCTATGACGCCGAGGACATGCCCGATCCTGGCCAGTTGCGCGAAGCGGCGGCAAGGTTCGCGGCCTCCGATCCGCGCCTGGCGTGCCTGCAGGCGCCGTTGAGGATCGAAGACCCCGGATTCTCGCTGTTCCTGCCATCCCAGTTCCGGCTCGAATACGCCGCCCACTTCGAGGTGCTGTTGCCGGCGCTGGCACGATGGGGGCTTGTGTTTCCGCTGGGCGGGACAAGCAACCACTTCAAGGTCGCCGCGCTCAGGCGGATTGGCGCCTGGGACGCGTACAATGTAACCGAAGACGCGGACGTCGGCTTTCGGCTCGCCGCTGCCGGCTATCACCTCGGCGTCATCGAGCGCCCCACCTGGGAGACGGCCCCGACCACCGGCGCCCAATGGTTCCCGCAGCGCGCGCGGTGGATCAAGGGACACATGCAGACCCTCGCCGTTCATGCCCGCGGCCCCGTTCCGCGACAGGCGCGCAACGCCCTCGCCCTGGGCCTGACCCTGGCCCAGTCCGTCGCCTCGTCGCATCTGCATGGGCCTGTCATGACGGTGGCCGTGGCCTTGGCGCTTGTCGACTTCATGCCGGACGCATCCCTGGCCATCCCGCCTTGGGACCTTGTGCTCTATGTGCTGGGCTGGGGCGCAGCGGCGATCGCCGGGGCGCGCGGCGTGATGCGCGCGGGCGGACAGCCCAGGTGGCTGCACCTGCTGGGCATGCCGCTCTACTGGCTCTGCCAGAGCGCGGCGGCGGTCAAGGCGCTGTATCAGTTCATCACCGCGCCCCACCGTTGGGACAAGACCCTGCACGCGCCCCGCTCTGGACGCCCTGGGGCCTAAGGCGGTATGGGCGGGCGATGGCTCCGAAGATCGCTCCCGCCCCCATCGTCATGCGCACCACTGGCTGGGCCGACTACGCCCTGCTGGACAGCGGCCACGGCAAAAAGCTGGAGCGCTACGGCCGCTACACCGTCGTGCGACCCGAGCCGCAGTGCTTCTGGGCGCCGCGCCTGGAGCAAAAGATCTGGGACAATGCCGACGCCGTCTTCGACCCCACCGACGAGGACGAGGCCGGCCGCTGGCGGTTCAAGGGCAAGCCGATCGAGAAGTTCGATCTGGCCTGGGGCAAGGCGAGGTTCCATGGCCAGTTCACGCCCTTCCGCCATCTGGCCTTCTTCCCAGAACAGGCGGCCAACTGGGCCTGGCAGGATGAGCGGGTGCGCGCCTTCAAGGCTCAGCCTAAAATCCTGAATCTGTTTGGCTATACGGGCGTGGCCTCATTGGTCTGCGCCGCCGCCGGTGCCGCCGTTACCCACGTCGACGCCTCCAAGAAGTCTGTTGGTTTCGCCCGCGAGAACGCCGCCTTCGCCGGGCTGGCCGACAAGCCGATCCGCTGGATCGTCGAGGACGCCCGCAAGTTCGTGGCCCGCGAGGTCCGGCGCGGCAACAAGTACGACGGCATCATTCTGGACCCGCCGAAGTTTGGCCGCGGCGCCGATGGCGAAGTCTGGCGCCTGTTCGAGGATCTGGCCGCCCTGACCAAGGACTGCGCCGCCCTGCTCAGCGACGACGCCTCGTTCCTGCTGATGAACGCCTATGCCGCCCGCGTGTCGGGCGCGGCGATGTCCGGTCTCCTGGCCCAGGAGCTGCAGGGTCGCGGCGGTGTCATAGACTGGGGCGAGCTCTCCCTCGTCGAGGAAAAGGGCGACCGCCAGATCGGCCTGTCGTTCTTCGCGCGCTGGTCTTCGGAGGGGTGAGGGACATGAGCACCAAGACCGTCACCTCCCTGACCAACAACACCGTCAAGGCCGTCCGCGCCCTGCACATGCGCAAGGAGCGCGAGGAGAGCGGCCTGTTCCTGGCCGAGGGCCTGAAGATCGTCATCGAAGCGATCGACTGCGGCCACGCGCCCAAGATCGTCATGTACGGCCCCGACGCCGCCGACCATCCGATGCTGAAGAAGGCGGTCGCCGCGTGCCTGAAGGCCGGCGGCGAAGTCATTGAGGTCAATCGCGAAATCCTCGAGAAGGTCTCGCGCCGCGACAACCCGCAGGCGGTTGTCGCCGTCTTCAAGCAGGTGTTCACGCCGCTCTCGTCGATCGTCCCGGAAAGCGCCCCCTGCTGGGTGGCCATGCAGGCTGTCCGCGACCCCGGTAACCTCGGCACCGTCATCCGCACCGCTGACGCGGCCGGCTGCGGCGGGGTGATCCTGGTCGGCGATTGCGTCGATCCCTATTCGGTCGAGGGCGTGCGCGCGACCATGGGCTCGATCTTCGCCGTGAAGATCGCCAAGGCCACCATTCCCGAATTCCTGGCCTGGCGCGAGACCTGGCCCGGCAGCGTGGTCGGCACGCTCCTGACCGCCACCGTCGACCACAAGTCCGCCGACTATGTGAAGCCGTCGCTGATCCTGATGGGCAACGAACAGCAAGGCCTGCCGCCGGAGCTGGCGGCGGCTTGCGATGTGAACGTGAAGATCCCGATGCGCGGCCGGGCGGACAGCCTGAACCTCAGCGTGGCCACGGGGATCATGATCTACACGGTGACGGGTTAGCGGGCGGCGGCGTAGACGACCGCTATAGGTGGAGAGCGGCCCCAATCCTCCCCCTAGCGGGGGAGGTGTCGGCGAAGCCGACGGAGGGGGAAGAAGCCGGCTCGGCAGCACTTCCCCCTCCGGCCTTCGACCTCCTCCCCCCCTAGGGGGAGGATTTTCCAAACGTCCAACTTGGGTCGAAAGCGGACCCAATCAAGTTCCCCGCGGCTTCGCCCGCGTCACCGGCGCAGCGTTCGCCGGATCATCCGGCCACACGTGCCGCGGATAGCGCCCCTTCATCTCGACCTTTACCTCGCGCCACGAGCCCTTCCAGAAGCCCGGCAGGTCCTTGGTGATCTGGATCGGGCGGTGGGCGGGCGACAGCAGCGAGAGCGTCAGCGGCACCTTGCCGCCGGCCACGCTGGGGTGTTCGGAGAGGCCGTAGAGCTCGCCCACCCGCACTTCAACGCGGGGTCCGCCCTCTGCGGAATAGTCGATAGCGAAGCTGTTGCCGGTCGGCGCTTCGAAGCGGGCCGGCAGCAGGGCGTCCATCTTCCGCTGGAGGTCCCACGGCACCAGCGTCTTCAGCGCGTCGTACAGCGTCCCCTCGTCCAGGCTGGAGAGCGACGAGCGTCCCACCAGCAGCGGCTCCAGCCATTCGTCGAGGCGCGCGATCAGGGCGGCCTCCGACAGATCGGGCCAGTCGTCGCCGTCAACCGCGCGCAGGAAGGCCACGCGGTCCAGCAGCGCCCTGCCCCGCTCGCCCAGGCGCAGGGCCGACAGCCCCTCGGCGCGGACCTGGTCAACCAAAGCGCCGACGATCATCGCCGGGTCGGGGTTCTCCACGAGGCGTTCTTCCAAGACCAGCCTGCCCAGGCGCAGCAGGCGCTTGGCGCGCACCTTGCCGCCGGTGGTCTCCAGGCGATCCTCGGCGACCAGGCGATCGGCGAAGGCCTCGCGCAACTCCGCTTCGTCGACGGCGGCCGCCAGCAGGATGCGGTCGCGGCTGTCGCCGCCGCCCAGCTCGCCGACCGCCAGCCAGGGCTCGCGGGCCAGCGGATCGGTCGGCTCCAGATAGACGCCGCGCCCGCCGGCCAGCTGAAACTCACCGGGCTTGCCGCGCGCCTTGGCGACACGTTCGGGATAGGCCTCGGCCAGCAGCAACCCAATCTCGAGCGGCTTGGCGCCGGAAGGTTTGCCCGCCGCGCGCGCCCATCGCTCGACCAGGGCCATGGCGTCGCGGCCGCGCGGCGAGCGATCCCGGTGCAGGCCCTCCAGCCGCCGCCGCAGGTCGACATCGCGGCCGCCCAGCCCCTGCTCGGTGAGCACGGCGGCGATTTCGGCGGCCTCGCGGGCCTGGCCCGAGGCCGCCCCCCGCGCGACCATGTGCGCCAGACGTGGCGGCAGCGGCAGGTCGGCAAGCGCCTTGCCGTGGGCGGTCAGGTCGCCCTGCGCGTCCAGGGCCTGCACACGGGTCAGCAGCGTCCGCGCCTCGGCGAAGGCGGCGGCGGGCGGCGGGTCGAGGAAGGTCAGGTCACCAGGGTCCTTCGTCCCCCAGCGGGCCAAATCCAGCGCCAGGCGCGACAGGTCCGCCTCCATGATTTCGGGCCGGGCGAAAGCCGGCAGCGCGCGAGTCTCGGGCTCGTCCCACAGGCGGTAGCAGACGCCGGGCTCGGTGCGGCCGGCGCGGCCGCGGCGCTGGTCGGCGGCGGCGCGGCTGACGCGCACGGTCTCCAGCCGTGTAATCCCAGAGGCCGGATCAAAGCGCGGCACGCGCGCCTGGCCCGCATCGATCACGACGCGCACGCCCTCAATGGTCAGGCTGGTCTCGGCGATCGAGGTGGCCAGCACGACCTTGCGGCGGCCCGCCGGGGCCGGCGAGATCGCGCGATCCTGCGCCGACGGCTCCAATGCGCCATACAGCGGCGCGATATCGACGTCGGGCCGGCGCAGGCGCTCGTTCAACCAGCTCTCAGCCCGCCGGATCTCGCCCTGCCCCGGCAGGAATACGAGTATAGAGCCGCTCTCCTCGGCCAGGGCCCGCTCGACCGCGCGCCCGACGCGCTCTTCGAGTCGCTGGCGCTCATCGCGGCCGAGGTAGCGCGTGTCGACCGGGAACATCCGGCCCTGGCTCTCGACAACCGGCGCATCATTCAAGAGTGAGGAGATGCGTGCGCCGTCCAGCGTCGCGGACATAATCAGCAGACGCAGGTCCTCGCGCAGCACGCTTTGGACATCGCGAGCGAAAGCCAGCCCCAGGTCGGCGTCGAGGCTGCGCTCGTGGAACTCGTCGAACAGCACGGCGGCGACCCCGTCCAGGCCGGGATCGTCGAGAATCATTCGCGTGAACACGCCCTCGGTGACGACCTCGATCCGTGTCTTGGCCGATACCTTCGACTGGAGCCTGACCCGAAAACCAACCGTGTCACCGACGGATTCGCCCAGATTGGACGCCATGCGCGCAGCCGCCGCGCGCGCCGCCAGTCGCCGGGGCTCCAGCAAGATGATCTTTCGTCCCTCGACCCACGGCGCATCCAACAACGCCAGCGGAACGGCCGTGGTCTTACCCGCGCCGGGCGGCGCAACCAGCACGGTCGCGTTGTTTGCGAGCAGCGCCGCCTTCAGCGCGGGCAGGACATTCTCGATCGGCAGCATTGGGTGGAGGCATAGCCCCTGAAATCGCATCCGTCACCGCAAGGCGTTGCGCGATGACGCCTCTCTGACTAACGTCCGCCCCCAATGCCTGACCGGCGGGGGTTCGCTGGTCGTTGGGGAAACGCACACATGGCCGGAAACAGGCTATTTTTGAAAAAGTCGATTGCGAGCATCCAGAAGGAAGCCGCCCATAGCCAGCTGAAGCGAACGCTGGGTCCCATCAACCTGATGAGCCTGGGCGTCGGCGCCATCATCGGCGCCGGCATCTTCGTGCTGACGGGTCAGGTGGCCTCGGCCAACGCCGGCCCCGCCATCATGCTGTCGTTCATCGTCGCGGGCATCGCCTGCGCCCTGGCCGGCCTTTGCTACGCCGAACTGGCCTCGACCATGCCGGTTTCGGGCTCCGCCTACACCTACGCCTACGGCACCTTGGGCGAAGTCTTCGCCTGGGTCATGGGCTGGCTGCTCGTGCTCGAGTACGGCGTCGCCGCCTCAACCGTGGCGGTCGGCTGGTCAGGCTATGTCGTTAGCACCCTGCACGCCTTGGGGATAAACTTCCCCATGATCCAGGTGGCCGGCGCTGACGCCCCGGTATGGGCGACGCCGCTGATCCAAGCCGTGGCCGCGCCCGGCGGCGGCACGATGTTCGCCATGACCGGCACGCTGAACCTGGTGGCCGCCATCGGCATCGCCCTGGTTTCGGCCCTGCTGGTGGTCGGCGTCAGCGAGTCCGCTAACGTCAACAACGCCATCGTGGTCATCAAGGTGATCGTGCTGGTGACGTTCATCGCGGTTGGCGCGCAGTACATCAATCCGGCCAACTGGCACCCCTTCATCCCCGAGCCGACCGGCCAGCCCGGCGAGTTCGGCATCGGCGGCATCTTCCGCGGCGCCGCCATCATCTTCTTCGCCTATGTCGGCTTCGAAGCCGTTTCGACCGCCGCCGCCGAAGCCAAGAACCCCTCGCGCGACGTGCCGATCGGCATCCTGGGCGCTCTGGTGATCTGTACGCTGATCTACATGGCCGTCGCGGCCGTGATGACCGGCGTGGTGCCCTTCCGTGAACTGGCCAGCCCGGCCCCGATCGCCGTCGCCATCGACCGCATGGGCCTGGAATGGGCCGACATCCCTTACGCCGCAGCCGAAGGCGGCAAGCTGAATCTGATCAGCTTCGCCATCAAGATCGGCGCCATCACCGGCCTGTCTTCGGTCATGCTGGTGCTCTGCTACGGCCAGACCCGCATCTTCTACACCATGGCCCGCGATGGCCTGCTGCCGAAGGTGTTCGCCGAGATCCACCCGAAGTTCCGCACCCCCTGGATGGGCACCATCCTGCTGGGCGTCGTGATCGCCATCGCCGCCTCGTTCCTGCCGATCAGCCTGCTGGGCGATCTGGTGTCGCTGGGCACGGCCGTCGCCTTCTCGATCGTCTGCTTGTCGGTGATCTACCTGCGCATCAAGCACCCCGATCTGCCTCGTCCGTTCAAGGTCCCGGGCGGCATGGTCACGGCGGCGCTGGGCATCGCGGCCTGCTTGTTCCTGGCCTACCAGAACTTCCAGCCGATGATCATCCACGCGATGAACGACAACCCGCTGCCGCTGATGATCCTGGGCGGTTATGCTGCAATCGGCGCGGTGATCTACATCGCCTACGGCTTCTGGCACTCCAAGCTCGCCAAGGGCATCGACATCACCGAAGACACAGACATGAACTCGCCCGCCGAGGCGATGGGTCGTGGCGTGGACGACGTGAAGTAATCCGCCACCTTGGTGGACAACAGAAGGCCCGGGAGCGATCCCGGGCCTTCTTCATTTGGGCTGCCCCTGCGTCTATGTTGCGCCAAGCCAAGGAGTTTCCATGACCCAGACGATGCCGATCGCCGCCGTGATCGCCCCGGTCACCCCGCTGCAGCAGAACTGCACGATCGTCTGGTGCACGAAGACGATGAAGGCTGCCGTGATCGATCCGGGCGGCGAGATCGACCGCTTGCTCAAGGCCGTCGCCGACAAGGGCCTGACCCTGGAAAAGATCTGGATCACCCATGGCCACATGGACCATGCCGGCGGCGCGGCCGAGCTGAAGGCGCGCACGGGCGCGCCGATCGAAGGCCCGCATAAGGACGACCAGTTCTGGATCGACCGCATCCAGGAAAGCGGCGAGATGTACGGAATCCCCGAGGCCCGCATCTTCGTCACTGATCGCTGGTTGGACGACGGCGACACCGTCACGCTCGGCGAGACCCAGTTCGAGGTGTTTCACTGCCCCGGCCACACCCCTGGACACGTGGTGTTCTTCCACCGCGAGACCAAGTTCGCCCAGGTCGGCGACGTGCTTTTCCAGGGCTCGATCGGTCGCACCGACTTTCCGATGGGCAACCATCAGGACCTGATCGACTCCATCACCCAGAAGCTCTGGCCGCTGGGCGAGGATGTGCGTTTTGTGCCCGGCCACGGCCCCATGTCCACATTCGGGGCTGAGCGTCGCGGCAATCCCTTTGTCGGTGATCGCGTGGTCGCGGCGATGAAAGCCCAAGGCGAGGGATTTCAAGTCCCGAAGAACAACTCGCCGGGCTGAGGCCTGAGACGTCCGGTCGCGGACTGGGTTGCGCGGCTGTTTCAGCCGTGAAATCTGGACGCGACGGGGACGTGACAGGAAAACTGCATGGAAAATGTCCAGAACTCCGTTCAAGGCGACCTCGACGCGGCGCGCGGCGCGTCCTCGCGGATCCTGATCGTCGATGACGATCCGGGTATCCGCGACGTGGTCTCCGATTTCCTGGCCAAGCACGGCTACATCGTCGAAACCGCCCAGGATGCGCGCACGATGGAGCAGGTGCTGGCGCGCGGTCCGATCGACCTGATCGTGCTCGACGTCATGCTGCCGGGCGAAGACGGCCTGGCCATTTGCCGACGCCTTTCGGCCGCCGCCGATGGACCGGCGATCATCATGCTCTCGGCCATGGGCGAGGAAACCGACCGTATCGTCGGCCTCGAGCTGGGCGCCGACGACTATCTACCCAAGCCCTGCAATCCTCGGGAGTTGCTGGCCCGCGTCCGCGCCGTGCTGCGCCGCCGCCAGGAACCCCGTGTGGTCGACGACGCCATGGGCGCGGCCTGCGAATTCGCCGGCTGGCGGTTGGACCTCGTCCGTCGCGAGCTGCGGTCGCCCCAGTCGGTGGTGGTGAACCTTTCCAGCGGGGAATTCTCGCTGCTTCGCGCCTTCGTGGAGCGCCCTCAAAGGGTGCTGACGCGCGACCAGCTGCTGGACTTGGCGCGAGGCCGCGACAGCGACGCCTATGACCGCGCCATCGACGTGCAGATCAGCCGCCTGCGGCGCAAGCTCGACGATGGCGGCGGCAGCGAGCTGATCCGCACCATCCGCAGCGAAGGCTACATGTTCACCGCCAAGGTCGTGCGCACGCCATGATCCTGTCCCGGCGCGGGGCGCCGCTGTTCGTTCAGGCGCTGGAGCTGTTGATCGTCACCTTGGTGGCGGCGCAGTTGATCTCGATCGCGGTGATCTTCACCCTGCCGCCGCCACCGCCGGAGTTCTATCGCTCCAGCGAGATCGTCAAGGCGCTGAAGACCGGGCAGTCGGTCCAGCCGCGCGATGGACGGCTGCTGGTGGTCAAGCGTGAGGGCTCGATCCGCTCGGGCGGCCCGGATACGCCGCGGCGCGCCGACTTCAAGGCCGGCATCGGCAAGGCGCTGGGCGTACCCGCCAATCGCGTCGAACTGCAGATCGACAACGGCCCCCGCTTCTTCGTGCGCCGCACCCCCGTGACTCCGCCGAAGCCGGATGCGCCCCCGCCCTCGACCAACGCTCAGCCCGGCTCGCGCGAGCCCTTCGCCCGTGAAGGCGCCGCTCCGGGCGGCGGCGGCAATACGCGGAACGCCCAGGCTCGTGACGAGCCCCTGATCTTTGGCGACTTCAAGGTCGGGGTCCGGCAAAGCGATGGTCACTGGCTGGTCGTAGAGCCCAAGCCCACCCTGCGTTTCGACAGCTGGCAACAGCGCATCCTGCTGATCCTGCTGCTGTCGGTGATCGCCGTCACCCCGCTGGCCTGGCTGTTCGCCCGACGGCTCGCCCAGCCGATCACCGCCTTCGCCGACGCCGCCGAGCGTCTGGGCAAGGATCCCCGCACCCCGCCGCTGACCATCACCGGCTCGGGCGAGGTCGTCGCCGCCGCCAACGCCTTCAACATGATGCAGGAACGCCTGCGCCGGTATGTGGAGGATCGCACGGCGATGGTCGGGGCGATCGCCCATGACCTGCGCACCCCCCTCACCCGTCTGAAGTTCCGGATCGAGGCCGTGCCTGAGGATGTCCGCCCCAAGCTCGCCGCCGATATAGACCAGATGGAGGCGATGATCGCCGCCACCCTGGGCTTTGTGCGCGACACGAACCGCCCGGCCGAACGCACCAAGCTGGAACTCTCCTCGCTGCTGGAGAGCGTCATGGACGAAGCCGCCGAGACGGGCGGTGACACCACGGTCGAGCGGGCCGAGAAGACCATTATCGAGGGCGACCCGGTGGCCCTGAAGCGCCTCGTCTCCAATCTCGTGGAAAACGCCCTCAAATATGGGGGCCGAGCCCGTGGCCGCGCCTTCTCTGAAGACGGCATGGCGATCATCGAGATCGACGACGATGGCCCCGGCGTGCCGCCCGCCGATCTCGAGCGCGTCTTCGAGCCGTTCTACCGAGGTGAGCCCTCGCGCAATCGCGAGACCGGCGGGATGGGTCTGGGGCTGGCGGTCGTCCGCTCGCTGGCCCGCGCCCATGGCGGCGACGTGACCTTGGCCAATCGCCTCGGCGGGGGGCTCCGCGCCACGGTGAAACTGCCCGCCTGACGGCCTAACCGCCCACCAGGCTGGCGATGATGTTGATCCCCAGGGCCAGGATGGCGGTGTTGTAGAAATAGGCCGCCGCCGCGTGTGCCGTCACCAGCCGACGAAGCTTCGAGGTCAGGATGCTGTTGTCCGAGACCTGGAATGTCGCCCCGACGCTGAAAGCCAGATAGGCGAAGTCCATGTAGCTGGTAGGCGGTTCACCGGGAAACTGGATGCCGCCCTGGCCTTCGCCGCGCCCGAAATGGCGATGCGCATAGTGAATAACGAAGGCCGACTGCAGCACCAGCCATGACAGCATCATCGTTAGACCCGCCGCGACGCCGACGAGAGCCTTGACGTCGTCGGCGCTGTCCTTCGCCGTGATCATCGCGTCGACGACGGCTCCCAAGCTCGCCAGGATCGCCGCCAGGACGATCAGCAGCAGAACAGGCACGCCCTCGTCCTCCTGGGCCGCGCGCGAGCGCACATCCGCTTCGCTGGCGGTCAGGAACAGCCACCATGTCGTCGCCAGATAGATGATCGCTCCGGCGTCCCAGCCCAGCAAAACATGAGCACCGCGGGGCGCATCGAAGTATTTCGCCACAGCCCATACGACCAAGCCCGCCGTGAACGATGCCGCCAAACGCCAATGGGCGAGCACCCGTCTTCCCATCTGCTTTTTCGTTGCCGCCATTTTTCAAGCAACTCCTGGAACGGCTGAATACCGCCGCAGGACGTAATTAGTCCGTTCCGACGGTGAACCGAAAGCGGCTTCACCGGTTACTTCACTGGAACGCACAGGAAGGACGCTATGACCGATCCCGACGCCCCGCCCCCGCCCGAGCCCAAGCCGCCCGAGTATGAGCCCGGCGTCGCACCGGTCGAGGAGCCCCCACGTTCGCCCCCGGTGGATCCGGGAGACGACCGTCCTTACAGCGCCGCCGTCCCGCGCGTTCCGTCTGTGACCAGTCCCGACTAGGAGCCCCACATGGACACCGATAGCGAACGTCCCCGCGGTCGTCGCGGTTTCGCCGCCATGGACCCGGAACGCCGCCGCGAGATCGCCAGGAAAGGCGGAGCTAGCGTGCCCAGCGAGAAACGCAGCTTCGCCAAGGATCGAGACCTCGCGGCCAACGCAGGCCGCAAGGGCGGATCGTCGTCGCGGGGCTCCCGCCCCGGCGAACGGTCTCTCTAAGCATCCTCTCAGCAGACGCGCCGGCTTCGGATCACGAAGCCGGCGCGTTTTTGCGCGTCTGACGAATGGGCGCTCTCCTCCTGGCTCGACGCGCTCGATTGACGCGGCTCGGACGCCAGCAGACCTCCAAGCCTCACGCCGTCAGGGCATAGATCGCGAAAGCCGGGTCCTCGCTCGCCCAACGCCGCATCACCCGCCAGCCTGCCCGCCCCGCGATCGCTTCGAAGACCTCTGGCCGATACTTGTGAGAATTCTCGGTGTGGATCGTCTCGCCGGCCTGGAACGAGAAGCTCTGGCCCGCGATCGTCACCACCTGCTCGCGCAGGCTCTCAAGATGCATCTCGATGCGGCTCTCCTCGGCGTTCCAGACTGCGCGGTGCGCGAACGCCTCTAGGTCGAAAGAGACGCCCAGAGCACGATTGATATGGGCCAGGATGTTGCGGTTGAACGCCGCCGTCACGCCTTGGGCGTCGTCATAGGCGGGGATCAGCACCGCTGGATCCTTGGCGACGTCCGCACCGACGATGAAGGTCGCCCCTTCCCCCAAAAGCGCGCGCGCTTGCCGCAGCAACGCCTCGGCCTCATTTGGCGCGAAATTGCCGATCGTGGACCCTGGGAAGAAGCCCACCGCCGGGCGGCCCTGAGCCGCGTCTGGCAGCACGATGGCGCGCGTGAAATCCTCGACCAGCGGCGTGACGACAAGGCTGGGATATCGCGCGCGCAGGCCCAGCGCAGCGGCGTCCAACGCGTCAGGGCTGATGTCGATCGGTGCATAGACCGCGAATTGCGGCGCGGCGTCCAACAGGATCCGGGTCTTGGCGCTGGCGCCGCTGCCAAACTCCACGAGCACGGCGTCCTGCGGAACAAACGCGGCGATCTCCGGCGCGATCGTCGACAACAGCGCCGTTTCCGTCCGCGTGAGATAGTACTCGGGCAACTCGCAGATCGCCTCGAACAGGCGCGAGCCTTCCGCGTCGTAGAAGTACTTGGACGGGAGAGATTTCTGCGCGCCGGACAGACCCACCGTCACCTCGTTGAGGAAGGCGTTCTTCGGCGCCGCAATCAGCGGACAGTCGTCGTCCGCAAGCCGCACCCCGGCAAACATCCAGCGGCTGCCCGGGTGGAAGAAGTTACGATAGCTCGGCCTGGAATGGTCCGGCGGTGTCGCCAGACAGCCGCCGCGCAGGGTCATCTGGTTGACCATGAACTTGCCGTTGTACTCGCCAAGCGCACCGGCGCCCGGCCGGAAACCGGGATAGGGCGCATAGGCGCTGGAGGTCCATTGCCAGGCTTGACCGTAAAGCTGACGAAGCGATGCGCCTTCGACGCTGGTCGCCGCCGCCTCCCACTCAGCCTCGGTCGGCAAGCGGTGGCCGCTCCACGCGGCGTAGGCGGCCGCCTCGTAATAGCTGACGTGAAGCACCGGCGCATTGGGATCGACGGGACGCCGTCCCTCCAGCGTCATCGTGCTCCAGCCGGTCTCCTCGCGCCGCCAGTAGGCGGGCGCATCCCAGCCTTCGGACTGCGCCAAGGCCCAGCCGTCGGACAGCCAGAACTCGACGCGGCGGTAACCGCCCGCTTCCATAAAGCCCAGCCATTCGCCGTTTGTGACCAAACGATCAGCCAACTGGTAAGGCGCGAGGTAGGCCTTGTGGCGGGGCCGCTCGTTGTCGAAAGCGAAACCGGTTTCCCGAGCGCCGATATCGACCAGTCCGCCAGCGAAACGCAGGAACCGCTGCGGACCGGGATCGCCCTGCCTCCTAGGCTCCGCGGCCCGATAGGCTGGGTCGAGCGGTGATTGGGCGAAGAGATGCAGAATATCCATCAGGATCAGCTCCTGATGCTGCTCCTCGTGCGCGAGGCCCAACGCCAGCCGCTCGAGGATTTCGGGAGTGGGCGCCTGGCCCAGCAGGCGAAGCATCGCGGTGTCGACGAAGGCGCGATAGGCGCTCACCTCGGCCGCCGAAGGCCGGGTCAGAAGTCCGCGTTGAGGCCTTGGCTGCCGAGGCCCAACGGCCTCGTAGTACGAGTTGAAGAGGTAGCCGAACGTCGGGTCATAGACCGCATACCCGGGCAAAAAGGGCGTCAACAGGAAGGTCTCGAAGAACCAGGTGGTATGGGCGCGGTGCCACTTGGTCGGACTGGCGTCCGGCATGGATTGCGCGCTCTGGTCCTCGGGCGACAGCGGAGCTGCCAGACTCTCTGTGCGACGCCGCACGGCGATATAGCGGTCCACGAGGCTTTCAGCCTCCGCAGCGGCGCCGATCAGGGGGAAGTCGTCGGGCTTCATGCGCGCTCCTGCGGGCAAGCGAAGATCGCTGACGCCCAAGCGACGACAACGTTGCTCGAACTTGGCTGTTCCCATCGGTGCGAGAAAGGAGGTGGCCGCTGGGCTGCCGCCACGGGTTGGCAGCAGTCGCGCGTCTAGGCCTCAGGCCGCGCCTGCGCCTTCCAGCAGTCTGCCGATCATGCCCTGCAGCACTTCGGTCGCGCGCTTGGGGGATAGCCCTTGATCGCGTCGCAGTCGGTTCCAGGCGTCGAAGCTGAGCAGCATGTCGATCCCCTCGAAGAGGACGCGGTCCTTGGCCGTCTCGACCGGCAACTGGCGGCGCAGAATTTCGCGGGAAACCTCGACCATTTTAGTGTTGTCGGCCACGAGGGTCGGCGAGCTGTGGCGCAGGACCTCCGAAGCGCGCTTAAAAGGGGCGATCCGCTCATAAGCCCAGCCCCGGCGCTCCACCAGTTCCAACACCCGCTCGCGCCATGTGGCGCCCTTGAAGGGGGTGTGGACCAGCGACATCAGCTCGCCCTCGATCACCGCCGACATCTCGAGATACAGGCTCTCGAGGTCCTTGAAGTGGCGAAACACCGTACGCAGACCGACATCCGCCCGCGTCGCCACCAGCTCGGCGGACGGCGATATATCCCCCTCGCGCACGAGATCGAGCATGGCCTGAACGATCCGGGCGCGACTGTCCTGCGAACGCCGGCGGCGACCATCCGCGGCGGGGGCTTCAGGCTCGACATCGGCCCCCGCTCGAAGGTAGCGCGGCGCAGAACTCACGAACGAAATCCTCTCAGTCTGTTCGGTTCTGCTTAGCCCCGCGACCGGCGCGGGGCCAAGTGCGAACTAGAGGACAATCAACCGGTTCGACCACTTGATTTCCTTCGAGCCGACCGGAAGCGAGGCGAAGTCACCATCCCGCCCAACCTTGACGGGTCCGCCAAAGATCTCGCGCGAGCGGCCGAGGAACGGTCCGTCCAGCGCCCGGACAGGCAGCGGCGGGATGATGTGATAGAACAGGAGCGCGCCGACGCCCGCCGCCTTGGCCTCACGGGCCGCGACCTCCGGGGCGGTGTGGTAATCGAGAATGTCGTGGAAGATATGGGCGTAGTTGTCGCGACCCAGCTTCTCGGCGACCTCCTTCTGAACGCCCACAAGGTTCGGCGCCAAGCCTTCGTGCAGCAACAGGTCAGCGCCCTTGGCGGCCTTCACCAGACGCTCCGAAGGACCGGTATCGCCGCTGATCACGACGCTGCGCCCCTTGTATTCGAAGCGATAACCGACCGCGCCTTCCACCGGATGGTGCGCCACCGGGAAGGCCCAGACCTTAAGACCGGGCTTCTCCAGCACCAGGATATCGGGCGCAGCCGGACTGGCCAGGAAGGCGTGCGGCTCGCCGCCAAAGCCCGAAGGCGGCGCGACGGCCTCGCCATGGTGGGCGATCCGGTAGCCGCGATCCAGCGTGTAGGCTTGCTCGAAGCCTTCGACCACCTGTTCCAGCCCTTGAGGACCGTAGATCGGCGTCGGCGTCTTGGAGGCTCCCGACGCCCAGCGCTGCAGCATCAGTTCGCCCAGGTCGGCGATGTGGTCGGAGTGGTAGTGCGTGATGAACACCCCGGCCACGCGCGGAGGCGGCATGTTCATCAAGAGCAGGTTGCGGGTCGAACCGGACCCTGAGTCGACCACGAACAGATCCTTGCCCGCGACCACCGCCACGCAGGGTCCCGACCGTAGGGGATCCGCCATCGGCGACCCTGCGCCGCAGAGGCCGACATGCAGCCCGTCCGGCAGGTCCTTCATCGTGTCGACAGCCAGGACCTGCTCATAGACCTTGCGCATGGCGGCTTGCGCCAGGCGCTCGCGCATCAACCACGCCGTCCCGAGGCCCACCGCGATCACGCCGGCCGCGACGCCCAACCCGATCCAAACCTTACGCATCCGCCCTCTCCATCTCGTCCTTGACCAATAGGCGACATAATGGCACGCATAGTGTCAATACAAATCTCGATGGTCGGAGAAATCCCATGGATGTGTTGCGGACGCCGGACGAGCGGTTCGAGGGCCTGGCGGACTGGACTTTCGCGCCCCGTTATACGGAGGTGACCGACGCCGACGGCACGTCACTACGCATCCATCACGTCGATGAAGGGCCCAAGGATCAGCGGCCGATCCTGCTGATGCACGGCGAGCCGTCGTGGGCCTATCTCTATCGGAAAGTCATCGCCGATCTGGTCGCCAAGGGGCGTCGCGCCGTGGCGCCGGACCTCGTTGGCTTCGGCCGCTCGGACAAGCCCGCCAAGCGCACCGACTATACCTACGAGCGCCACGTGGCCTTGATGAGCGCCTGGCTCGAAAAGAACGACCTCAAGGACATCGTGCTGTTCTGTCAGGACTGGGGCGGCCTGATCGGCCTGCGCCTCGTGGCTGCGTTCCCGGAACGCTTCTCGGCCGTGGTGGTCTCCAATACTGGCTTGCCGATCGGCGTGGGCAAGAGCGAGGGCTTCGAGGCGTGGCTGAACTTCAGCCAGAACACGCCGGAACTGCCTATCGGCTTCATCCTGAACGGCGGCACGGCCCGCGATCTCTCGGACGCCGAACGGGCGGCCTATGACGCGCCGTTCCCGGACGAAAGCTACAAGGAAGGCGCCCGCATCTTCCCGGCGCTGGTCCCGATCACGCCCGAGCACGCCTCGGTGGAAGAGAACAAGGCCGCCTGGGCGGTGCTGGAAACGTTCGAAAAGCCGTTCGTCACGGCCTTCAGCGACGCCGACCCGATCACGCGCGGCGGCGAGGCGATGTTCTTGGCCCGCGTGCCGGGAACCAAGGGCGTGGCCCACACGACGCTGAAGGGCGGCCACTTCGTGCAGGAGGACAGCCCCTCGGAAATCGCGTCGCTGCTGGACGGCCTTGTCGCCGGTCTGCCCAAGTCCTGAGCCGGAGCCGTCAGATGAAGGTCGTCAACACCGTCTTCCCCAGCCCCGAACAATTCCAAGAGTTCTTCGGCGCGCCGGACGATGGTCCATTCGTCATGGTCAACCTGCTGAAGTTCAGGGAGAAGGCGGAGTATCCCGACGGTTCGGAACCTGAGCTCTCGGGCCGCGAGGCCTATGCTCGCTACGGCGCCGCCGTCTCGGCCATGGTCGAGGCGCTGGGCGGTCGCATCCGTTATAGCGGCGCGGTCACCGGGCTGCTTCTGGGCGAGGTGGAGGAGATGTGGGACGCGGTCGCCTTGGCCGAATACCCCTCCCTCGCCGCCTTCCAGACGATGGCGCTCTCGCCTGACATGCACGCCATCGAGCACCATCGAAAGGCGGGTCTGGCGGGCCAGCTCAATATCCGAACCCGCCCCGGGCCAGGCTTCTAGCGCGCCCGATGTTACGAGAAGGGCGTCGGACTCACCCCCGACGCCCTCGCTACCTGAGCCCGAGACCGAGCCTCAGCGTTCCGCGCGCAGGACGGTCCGGAAGCCAACGTGTGAAGCGCCGCTATCCGGCGGGCCCGGCGTTCGCGCCGCAGGGCGATAACGGAAGCAATAGTCGTCAGCGCAGAGGAAGGAGCCGCCCTTGACCACGTGCTTGGGGCCGCTCGGGTCTTCGGGATCAAGGGCGCGGGCCTCTGGCGGACCGCCCTGCTCGATGACGCTGACCGGATCAAGGCCGGGCCTGAACCAATCCCGGGTCCACTCCCAGACATTACCCGCCATGTCGCGCAGGCCATAACCGTTCGGCGGAAAGCAACCGACCGGCGCGGCCTGCGCCTTGAAGCCGTCATCGCCGAGATCCTGGGCTGGAAAGACGCCCTGCCACGTGTTGGCGCGCGGCTTGGACGGGTCCTGCGGCTGGTCGCCCCAGGTGTAGCGCTTGCCCGCGAGACCGCCGCGCGCGGCGTACTCCCATTCGGCTTCCGTCGGAAGGTCGCGACCCAACCAGCGGGCATAGGCCATGGCGTCCTCCCAGGCGATGTGAACCACCGGCCAGGCGTCCTTGCCACGGATGTTCGAGCCCGGCCCTTCCGGATGCCGCCAGTCGGCGCCGGGAATGACCCGCCACCATTGGGAAGGATCGTCCGACCTCGCCCCCTTCGCCCCCACGAAGACGAGCGAGGCCGGACGCCGCTGCGCCGCCGGTATGTGGGCGTAGCGCGCGGGGTCGAGCGGTCGTTCGGCCACGGTGCGGTATCCCGTGGCCTTCACGAACCGCGCGAAGGCGGCGTTGGTGACCTCCGTTTGATCGATCCAGAACGGCGCGACCTTGACGGTCTGCGGCGGCCCCTCCTCCGGACGCAGCGGCGCTGCGCCCATCTGGAACTCGCCCCCCGCCAGCTGGACCATGCCCGCCGTGCGGTTCTGCGGATCCGGAATGGGTAGATCAGCCAGGCAAGCCTTGGGCGCTGGCCGGCCGCAGCCGGCCAGCGCCAGGGTTATCAGGAGCGCAGCGGCCCTCAGTTGTCCCAATAGATGTACTCGTCGCTCGGCTTGGCCTTCTGGCCGCCGGGATGATCGATATAGAACGCGCCGGAGACCAGGGACGGCCATGCAGGTTTAGCCATCTGCCCGTCAAGTTGCGCCAGGATCGCCTGCATCTCGCGAAGCTTGTCCGGCCGCGCCTTGGACAGGTCCTTGCGTTCCGTCGGATCGGTGGCGAGGTCGAAGAGCCAGGACTTGTTCGGCTCCTGAGCCACCTGCAGCTTCCAACCGCCCGCCATCACGGTCTTGTACCGGCCCGAACGCCAGAAGATCGCCTTGTGGGGGTCGCCGGAGGCCTGCCCCTTGATGAAGGGAACGAGATCGACGCCGTCCAGCACCCGATCTTTCGGCGTCGGCGCACCGGCCGCGCCGGCGGCGGTAGCGAAGATGTCCACATGGCCAACCGGGCTGCGATAGACCGCGCCAGCCGGCAGTTGATTGGGCCAGCGCAGCAGGAACGGCACCTTGATGCCGCCCTCGAAGAACGTCGCCTTCCAACCGCGATAAGGCTTGTTGATATCCGGCAGGCCAATGTAGTTCGCCCCGCCGTTGTCCGACGTGAAGATCACCAGGGTGTTGTCGTCGAGACCCCGATCCTTCAGCGCCTGCAGCACCTTGCCGACATTGCGATCCAGATTGCGCACCATCGCTGCATAGACCCGCATCCGGTGGTCCTTGATGTGCGACAGCGCGTCATAGTCGGCCTTGGGCGCCTGCAACGGCGTGTGGACGGCGTTGTAGGCCAGATACATGAAGAACGGCCGGTTCTTGTTGGCGTCGATCGCCTTCACCGCCTCGTCCGTCAGGTAGTCGGTCATATAGTGGGTCGGGTTGAACAGCGGGCCGCCGTTGTACTGCACCGCAAACGGCGCGGCGCCCCACAGGAACTTGTCGATCGGATCCCAATCCTGGCGTGACTCCTCGACGCTGGGGTCGCCCACCGGCGCGAACAGCGAGGCGCCAGCCATGAAGCCGAGGCTCTCGTCGAAGCCTTGATCCTCCGGCCGCGAACCCTTCACGCCGCCCAGATGCCACTTGCCCAGGTGGATGGTGTGATAGCCCTTGGTCTTGAGCGCTTCGGCGATCGTGATCTCGGTGCTGGGGACCGCTTGGCTGTTTTCATCCTTCGGGATGTTCTTCACCTCGGCCTCGTTGAAGCGCGAGGGATGCAGCGGATCACCGGCGTGCCCACCGACCACCCGCGAGAAGGCGACCGGCGTCGGCGTGAACTCGAAGCCGAAGCGCGTGGCGTAGCGGCCGGTCATGATCGCCGCGCGTGAGGGCGCGCAGGTGGCGTTGCCGCTGTAGCCGTTGGCGAAGGTCACGCCGTCCTTGGCGATCGAGTCGATCGCAGGCGTGGGCACGGTTCCTCCGGCGACGCCGCCGCCATTCAGCGTGATATCGTTGTAGCCCAGGTCATCCGCCAGGATGAACACGACGTTCGGCGGTCTTTGGGCGTCCGCCGGCGCCGCCTCAGGCCCCTTGGCCCAGGCCACCGGCATGTTGGCGACGATCTTGGGCTGCCGGGCCTTGGCCAGCATCACGATCAGGTCAAAGCGGAAATGCCACGCCGTCGCGCCCGCGACAGCCAGAACAGCGACACCCGCCACAAGCGGCTTCCAGGCCTTCATGCGCGCCTCCCATCTCTCTCATACTGTTAGGCGCAGCATATATTGACATTCATCGTGCCGCTAGATGTCATCCAATCCTCGACCTGGAGGCCCTGCCGTGTCCCTGCGCGCCCTGATCATGCGAAGCGTGACCACCGCCCTGACCAGTCCCACCCGCCGGAGGTGGGCCCGAGACGCCGCGGCGATGTCCGCCCGCCTGCGCGGCGAGCGGCCGACCATCCGCTACTTCCACCAGGCCGACGACCCTTATTCTCACCTGGCGGCGCAGATGCTGCCCAGGCTGCGCGCGCGCTACGCGGCGGAGATCGAGATCTGGCTTGTCCCCCCGCCCGAAGACTCCGCCGCGCCTGATCGTGAGCGGCTTCGCGCCTATGGCCTGCGCGACGCGGCCCGTGTGGCGCAGGCCAGAGGGCTCACGTTTCCGGGCGACGCCGCCTTGCCCGCCGCGCAGGCGGTCGAGCGCCTGCAGGCCGTTCTCGCCGAAGCGCTCGATCAGGGACGCTTCGACGATGTCGCGCCTGCCGCCGGCGCCAGCCTCTGGACGGACGATGACAGAGCGCTCACCGGACAGGCGACGCCAAATGGAACGCCAAGCCCCGGCCGCGCTGAAGCGCTGCTCGCCGCCGGCGCGGCACGGCGCGCCGAGCTCGGACACTATCTGGGCGGCATGTTTCACTTTGAGGGTGAGTGGTTCTGGGGCGTCGATCGTCTGGGACATCTGGAAGCCCGGCTCGCCGCGCGCGGGCTGGACCGCGAAGCCGGTTCGCCCCCGCTGGCCCCGTCTCTGGAGCCGTCCCTTGGGCCGGCGCCGCTCGGCGCCCCGCCGACGGTCGAGGCCTGGTTCTCGTTCCGCAGCCCCTATTCCTGGCTGTTCATGCCGCGCATCCGCGAACTGACCCAGGCCTATGGCGCCAAGCTGGAATTGCGGCCGATCCTGCCGATGGTCATGCGCGGTCTGGCCGTGCCCAGGATCAAAACGATCTACATCACGCTGGACTGCAAGCGCGAAGCCGAGCGACTGGACCTGCCCTTTGGGCGCATCGTCGATCCGGTCGGTGCGGGGGCTGAACGCGCATTGGCCGTCCTCCACCACGCGATGGATCTGGGCCTGGGCGAACAGTTTGCGGAACTGGGCCTCAAGGCCGCCTTCGCCGACGGTATCGCCCTGGCCGAGGACACCGGCCTGTACGATGTCACCCGCCGAGCAGGCTTGACCGACGCCCAGACCGCCGCCGCGCTGGCGGATCAAAGCTGGCGCCAGCGCGCCGAAGTCAATCGGGCCGCGCTGCTGGAGGCGGGCCTATGGGGCGCACCGACCTTCCGGGTCAGCGGGCGCGAGGCGCATTGGGGCCAGGACCGGCTTTGGATGCTGGAAGACGACATTCGAGCGGCCATGGCGCAGACCCCGTCCGCCTCCGCGACCTAGAGCGCCGCGTTCCACACTCGCGCGACGCTGTCTGCATCGGTCAGGATGGCGGTGTTGAGGTCGAGCATTCTCAGCGTCGCCGCGTGCAGGTCAGGCTCGTAGGCGGCGCAGGCGTCGGTGGCGACGAAGACATGAAAATCGTGATTGAACGCATCCCGCGCGGTGCTGTCGACGCAGCATTCGGTCGTCAAGCCGGCGAGCACCAAGGTGTCCACGCCCCGGGTCTTTAGCCTGTCGGCGATGTCGGTGTCCCAGAACGGGCTGTAGCGCGTCTTCCGAAATATCAGGTCGCCAGTGGCCGGCTGAGGCCCGTAGAAGGCGCTCCCGGGGGCGTCGGCGCGACACAAGGCGGGGCTTTCTCTGGGATCGTGCCCTTTGCGTCTCCCGCGCTCGTACCAGGCTTCCGAGTCGGTATCGGGCGTCGTGAAGAGGCCGACGAACGCAACCGGCGTACGGGCGCGTCGCGCGGCCTCCACAAGGCGCTCCGTGGCGGCGATGGCGGCGGGGACGGCCGAAAGATCCATGCCCCACTGCGCGGACAGGCCACCCGGCGAGGCGAAGTCGACCTGCATATCGACGATGACAAGCGCGGTCCGGCCCGGCGCGATCCAGTCGCCCAGGCTCATGAAAAGGCCGTCCGCAGAGCCGGAAGGATCTCGGAACCGAACATCGCCAGTCCCTCGGCGTAGTCGGGGAAAATCAACATCAAGCCGTCCAGTTCGCACTCGGTGACGAAGGCTGCGACCTGCTCCAGGCACGAGGTGGGCGAGCCGACCACCGTCTGGGTCATGAACGCGCCCTGGCGCTTGGCCGTTGCCTGCAACTGGTCGGCGGGCACGCCCCAGCTTGCCAGCATCGCCAGGATCGCCCCTATATCGGCGCCGTCGGCGTAGCGCGTCACGAGCGCTTGCGCGGCCTCATCGCTCTCGCCATGGATGATCGTGCACATCGCATAGGTGCGGATGGTGCGCCCCAGGTGCTCGGCCAGGCGCTTGGCGCGGCGGGACGCGTCGCGATGCTCCTCGCGCGAGCGCCCGCCGATGAAGCATGCATCGGCTTCCCGCACCGAGAACTGAAAGCCCCTGTCCGACATCCCCGCGCAGATCAGCTCGGGACGGGGCTTGGATAGCGGCTTGGGCCTGGACTGGCAGTCCTTCATCGTGAAGTAGCGGCCGGTGAAGTCGACGCTGTCCTCGGTCCATAGCCGCTTGACGATGGTCGTCCACTCCTCGGCCAACGCGTAGCGATCGTCGTGCGACAGCGAATCGTCCCAGGCGCTCATCTGGTCGAACTCAGCCTTGTAGGCCCCGGCGACGATGTTGAGGCCCGCCCGCCCGCCGCTGATGTGGTCCAGCGTCGCCACCATCTTGGCGGCGACGGCGGGGTTTTGCAGAAGCGGATGGATCGTCGTCCAGATGCGGACGCGTTGTGTCGCCTCGGCGATCGCCGCCATCAGGGTCACCGACTCGAGGGAAGTTCCCCAGTGGTCGGTCTCACCGCCAAAGCCGCGAAACTTGCCCATCGACATGACGAAATCCATGCCGATTGTGTCCGCCAACACCGCCGCCGCTCGGTTTTGCGCGTAAAGGCCATCCAGGACCGGCGTTGTTTCCGACACGATCCAGCCGCCATTAGCGACCGGCAGGAAGACGCCGAAATCCTTATGTCGTGAACCGCTGGAAGCCATGACGCGGATTCATACACGCCGCGCCGCGATGGATCACGCGCTTCGGAACGCCAAACAACCAATATGACGCCGCGTGTCCGCGGTAGAGTGGCATGCGCCCGGTAACAAAGGTCTTGGGAGAAAGCCGCCGGGCGATTATCCATGCCCTCCGATGCGCACCCAATCCGACGGCGTCACCGCCGTCACTCATCCCCTTCGCGCCGCCGAACGGGCGCGCAACCACCGCCGAACGCCGGTTCGACGGCTGCGGCTGGCGCTTGCCGTCTTCGCGATCGGCATCGGCGCCGCCGTGATCCTTCAAGCGTCCTGGCGCAGCGTAGCGTCCAACAAGGTCCAGACGCGGGCCGCCAACGCGCCGCTGGTTCTGGACAAGCCGCGTTTCACGGGGGTCCTGAAGGACGGGCGCCCGTTCCTGATCACCGCCGAGCGCGCCGAACGCGACCTGAAGGACGAGGACCTCGTGCGCCTGACCGCACCCGTCCTTGTCCGCGGCTACGGCCAACCCAACCCCAGCCAGGCGACCGCCAAGACGGGCCTGTATCGCGAGGCCGAACATACGCTGCTGCTGACCGACGACGTGAAGATCACCAGCGGCGAAGGCTATGACTTCGACGCGCCGCGCGCCTTGATCGACATGCGGACCGGCGCGGTCAGCGGCGACGCCGGGATTGCGGGTTCGGGGCCCAAGGGCAGCACGCGCGCCAACGCCTATGACGTGACGGACCAGGGCGATCGGGTGGTGCTGAAGGGCCGCGTCAGAACGCGGCTGGAGCCGCGACCCTGACGTGGCCAGCGCCAAACGCGTCTGCCTCATGAACATCGTGCGACGCTGGCAGGCTTGGCAAAGCCTGTCGGCGACCGCCGCCATGGCCGTCGCGTCGTCGGAGCGGTCGGCATGACGCAAGTCGTCGAGACCCCGCTCAAGAAGGTGCTCGCCAACGCCGGCCAGCTGCTCAGCGGCCGGGTCGTCAACGCGATCGTGGGCCTCGCCTACATCGCGCTCACCGCCCGCAGCCTCGGCGCGGAGTTGATGGGCGTTCTGGTCGTCATCAACGCCTTCGCGCAGTTCCTGGGCGAGGTCGCGCACTTCCAGTCGTGGCAGACCCTGATCACCTTCGGCGCCGGCCCGCTGATGGAGAACGACAGGCGACGTTTCCAACAGGTCCTACGATTCTCGCTCCTTCTGGATTTGATCAGCGGCGTCCTGGGCGTGCTTCTCGGCGTGCTTGGCGCGTGGTTGTTCTGGCGTCAGCTCAGCTGGCCGGAAGGCATGAGCGGTTACGGCGCACTCTACGCCCTGTCGATTGGCGTCATGACCTCGGCGACGGGCGTCGGGCTACTGCGCCTCTTCGACCGGTTCCGCTATCTCGCGGCCGAACAGGCGGTCAGCTCGCTGGTCCGGATGATCGGCTGCGCGATCTGCGCCCTGACCCAGGCCCCAATCCAGTACTTTTTGCTGGCCTGGGCGGCTGGAACCTTCGCCTCGTTCTTCTACATCGCCACCATCGCGATCCGCGATCTGACCCGGCGAGGCCTGCTGACGGGCTTCACCCTCATCGGCCCCACCAGCAGGGACATGCCGGGCGTCTGGCGCTTCGCTCTGGCGACCAACTTTTCCGCAACCCTGGACGTCGGCTTTACGCATGTACTGACCATGGCCGTGGGCGCCTTGCTGGGCCCCGCGCAGGCGGCGCTCTGGCGGATCGGCAAGCAGGTGGCGGACGGCATGGCCAAGCCCGCGCGCCTGATGGTGCCCGCGCTCTACCCGGAACTGGCCAAGATGCGCGCCTCGGGCGGACAGCAGGCCATGACGAAGCTGGCGATCCAGATCGCCCTGATCGGTGGCGCAGCCGCCGGTGTGCTTCTGCTGGCCAGCCTTTTTGCCGGACGATGGATCCTCGAGACGATCATGGGTCCCGCCTTCGGCGCTGCGGCGGGCGTCATGAACTGGCAAGTGGCCGCAGCGGCCATCGGCGTCATGACCCTCCCCCTGGAGCCGATGCTCGTGTCGATGCGAGCAGCCGGCGCGGCTCTGATGGTTCGTCTCGTCGTTGTCGTGGCCTATCTTTCGGCGCTCGTGCCGCTCATCAGGACGTTCGGCCTGACAGGCGCAGGCGCCGCTCTGGTTGCGTCCGCTTTGGCAATGGCGATTGGCATGTATTTGATGGCGCGCCGCCGGCTCGCCCGACTCGCGGCCGAGGACAACGTCGCGCCGCGTACGACATAAGACGATGAAGGCCCAAGTTATGATCACGCCCACGGCGTCTGACCGCACCGTTCGGTTCGCCGACTTCCCGACCTTGACCCAGGCCCTGGATTTCGCCGCCACTGGCGAGACCGGGATCAACCTCTACTCGCTGCGCGGCGAGCTGGTGGAAGCCCTGCCCTACGCAAAGCTTCGCGACGAAGCGGTGGTCCTGGCGCGGCGTCTGCTGGCGACCGGCGCCAAGGTCGGCGACAGCGTCGCGCTGCTGGCCGAAACCGACGGCGACTTTGTGCGCGCCTTCTTCGCCTGCCAGTACGCGGGCCTGCTGCCCGCGCCGATGGCGTTGCCGACGCCATTGGGCGGCCGCGAGGCGTATATCGAGCAGATCACCAACCTAGCGCGGTCGGCCAAGGCCGATCTCCTGATCGGCCCGGTCGGTCTCAAGGACTGGGTCGCCGAAATCGGTGCGCGCGCCGGGCTGTCCTTCGCCGGGGTGCTGGCCGACCTTCCCGAGGACGCCGGCGCAAACTTGCCGGCCATCACGCCCGAGGACCCCTGCTACCTTCAGTTCTCCTCGGGCAGCACCCGTACGCCGACCGGTGTCCTGGTCCGCCACAAGGCGCTAATGGCCAACTGCGTCGCCATCACGCGGGATGGCCTGCAAGTGAAGGCTTCGGACCGCGCCATTTCCTGGCTGCCGCTCTATCACGACATGGGCCTGATCGGCTTCCTGCTCAGCCCGCTCAGCTGCCAGATGTCGGTCGACCTGCTGCCGACCGGCGCCTTCGTGCGCCGCCCCCTGCTGTGGATCGACCTCATCGGCCGCAACAAGGCGACGATCGCCTATAGCCCGACCTTCGGCTACGAGCTTTGCGCCCGCCGCGTCCAGGGCCAGTCGCTCGAAACCTACAGCCTGTCGCACTGGCGTAGCGCGGGCCTGGGCGGCGACATGATCCGCATGCCGCCGCTGAAGGCGTTCGTCGAGGCCTTCGCCCCCGCCGGCTTCTCGGACAAGGCGTTCGTCGCCAGTTACGGCATGGCGGAGGCGACCCTGGCGCTGTCTATGGCGCCGCTGGGCAAGGGTCTTCGAGCCGAAACCCTGGACGTGGAACGTCTCGAGCGGGACGCTCTGGCCGTCGACGCGCCGGAGGGCTCCGAGCGCGCCCGCGACTTCGCCCGTTGCGGGCCCGCCCTGCCCCATCACTTCCTCGAAGTGCGCGGCGAAGATGGCCAAGTGCTGCCCGAGCGCGGCGTTGGCCGCATTTTTGCGAAGGGCCCTTCGGTGATGAGCGGCTACTTCGCCAATCCCGATGAGACCGCCCGCGTGTTGTCGTCTGACGGCTGGCTCGACACCGGCGACCTCGGCTTCAAGATCGATGGTGAGATCGTCATCACCGGTCGGGCCAAGGATCTGATTATCCTGAATGGTCGCAATATCTGGCCGCAAGACCTTGAGTGGACGGCGGATAATGAGATCGACGGCCTGCGCAGCGGCGACGTGTGCGCCTTCGCGATCCCGGCCGAGCCCGAGGACCAGATCGTCGTCCTGGTGCAGGCGCGCGGGGGCGACGCCGACAGCCGCGCTGCGCTTAGCGAGGCGGTGGCAACCCTGCTGCGCACCCGCCACGGCGTAGAGGCCAAGGTCAAACTGGTGGGCGCTCACGCCCTGCCCCAGACCTCGTCAGGCAAGTTGAGCCGTTCGAAGGCCAAGGCGGCCTATCTGGCCGGCGCCTATGGCGACTAGGGCGCGAGGCGTCGTCGCCGTCACTGGTGCGACAGGCTTTCTGGGCCGGCATCTCGTCCGCGCCCTGGCGCAGGACGGCTGGAAGCCGCGCGTTCTGGTGCGACGCGATCCCATCCATCCGCTCTGGAGCGACATCGAGGTCGAGATCGTCACCGGTGATCTTCGCACACCCGGCGCGCTTGAGCGGCTTTCTCGCGGAGCGGAGACGGTCATTCATGGCGCAGGCCTGATCAAGGCCCCGAGCCTGCAGGCCTTCCATGGCGTCAATCGTGATGGCGCCCAGGCGGCCGCCGTCGCGGCCAAGACGGCCGGAGCGCGCTTCATCCTGGTGTCCAGTCTCGCCGCTCGGGAACCCGGGCTCTCTCATTACGCCGCCAGCAAGCGCGCCGGCGAAGAAGCTGTGCGCGCCGCCGACCCCGGCGCACTGATCGTGCGCCCCCCGGCGATCTACGGCCCCGGCGACACTGAGACCCTGGCGCTCTTCCAGCTCGCGGCGCGCAGCCCAGTGCTTCCGGTGCTTTCGCCGATGTCCCGGATCGCGATGATTCACGTCCATGATGCGGCCGCAAAGCTCGTGGCGTTCTGCCGGTCACCCACTTTGGGCGTCGTGGAGCTGTCCGATGTGCGGCGCGGCGGTTACAGTTGGACGGAAATCATGAGCGGCGCGGCGAGGGTTATGGGGGTGAATCCACGCCTAGTCAGGCTTCCGGATCAAGGCGTGTTGGCCGCCGGAGCCCTTGCAGATGCTTGGTCTTCGCTCACAAAAAGCCCCTCCGTGTTCGGTTTGGGCAAGGCGCGGGAATTGCTTCACGCCGATTGGACCCTATCTAGCGCTCCGATGTCGGAGGGAGTACCCAGCGTGTTCGGTCTCATCGATGGGTTCGCTCACACCGTCGAGTGGTACCGAGCAGCGGGTTGGTTACCCAAAAATATCGCCGCAGAGTTCAAATATGGCGGAAATCTGACAGACTCGTCGCTACAGTAGTGTAACGGGTGGGGCTCCCGGAGGTTTAACTCAGAATGGATACGGTTACGGATCTCAGCTTGCGCGAGATCGGGGTAGCAGCGAGCAAGGTTCTTGGACGCGCCGTCGAGGTTCGTGCGGAGTCGCATATTGGTCGCGACCTCGCCGTCGACTCCCTCGCCCTCATGAACATCATCATGGAGCTCGAAGACACCTTCGACATCTCCATCCCGCTCGACCGTCTGGCGTCCGTCGAGACCGCTGGCGATCTCTCCAAACTGATCAACGATCTCCGGACTAGGGCTTAACTAATGGGGCTGTTTGATAAGCACCTGGCCTATCGCGATGCGTACAAGGCTATCCAGGACGTCGGCGCCAACCCCTTCAAGGTGCGCTTCGACGCCGTCCACTCGCCGACCGAAGGGGTCGTCGATGGTCGTCCCACCATCCTGCTGGGCACGAACAACTATCTGGGCCTGACCTTCGACGAACAGGCCATCGCCGCTTCGGTGAAAGCGGTGCAGGAACGCGGCACGGGCACCACCGGTTCCCGCATCGCCAACGGCAGCTTCGAGACGCACGTCGAGCTAGAGACCGAACTGGCGAAATTCTACGGCCGTAAGCACGCCATGGTCTTCACGACCGGCTACCAGGCCAATCTGGGCGTGCTGTCGACCCTAGTCGGTCGCGGCGACCACCTGATCCTCGACGCCGACAGCCACGCCTCGATCTATGATGGCTCGCGCCTGGGCCACGCCGAGGTCATCCGCTTCCGCCACAACGACCCCGAAGACCTGGCCAAGCGCCTGCGTCGCCTCGGCGACGCGCCGGGCGAGCGCCTGATCGTCGTCGAAGGCATCTATTCGATGATCGGCGATGTGGCGCCGCTGAAGGAAATCGCTGCGGTAAAGCGTGAGATGGGCGGCTATCTGCTCGTCGACGAAGCGCACTCGATGGGCGTGCTGGGCGCGACCGGTCGCGGCCTCGCCGAAGCGGCGGGCGTTGAGGAAGACGTCGACTTCATCGTCGGCACCTTCTCGAAGAGCCTCGGCGCCATCGGCGGCTTCTGCGTGTCGGACCACGACGATTTCGACGTCATGCGCGTCGTCTGCCGTCCCTACATGTTCACCGCCTCGCTGCCGCCCGCCGTGGTCGCGTCGACCGTGACGGCCCTGCGCCGCATGATTGAGCAACCCGAGCTGCGCGATCGCCTGAACCGCAACGCCAAGCGCCTGTACGACGGCCTCACCGCCATGGGCTTCCTCACGGGCCCCAGCGCCAGTCCAATCGTGGCCGCGACCATGCCCGACCAGGAACGCGCCATCGCCATGTGGAATGGCCTGCTGCAGGCCGGCGTGTATCTGAACCTGGCCCTGCCGCCCGCCACGCCGGACAGCCGTCCGCTGCTGCGCGCCAGCGTTAGCGCCGCGCACACCGACGAACAGATCGACGCCGTCCTCAAGACCTATGGCGAGATCGGCGCGGCGCTGGGTGTCATCGAGCCCCTCAAGCGCGCCCGCGCCTGAAGCCAGCCCCATCGCTGAAATGGAAACGCCCGGGTCACTCGCCCGGGCGTTTTCGTTTGGCCGGATCAGGCGGCCGGACGCCGCTCACGCCAGACCTTGAGAAGCACGCCAGGCGCGGCGAGGATCGGATGGCGCTCGCGCCAGGGCGTGACCTCGACCGCCACGCCCGTGTGACGTTGGATCTTCCAGGCGGCATAGCGCGCCGCGCCCTGAAATGTGAAGGCCGCCTTGACCAGACGCGCCACGTTCAACGGCTTTCCCAACGCTCGGCGCAAGCGCCAAGCGCTAATCAGCCGTTCTCGTTCGTCCGCCGCAAGACCAGGCCCTTCGTGCGCCCAGATGCTCTCCATGACCTGCTGGTAGCGATCCGGATCAAATGTCAGGATCGACACTTCGCGGCCGGCCTTTTCGACGCGCAGTTCAGCCTTATAGGTTTCCTGGAATAGCGCCGTCCAAAGCGCGAGTGGCGCGCCGCCCGTCGGCCCCAGGGCTTGGGCGAAATCCGCGGCCGTGCGGCAGGCGTCGGTGATCGCGTCAACCACCGCCTCGCTCGCGGCGCCGTCAGACCATACAAGCGCACTGGGCTGCACGAAGCGCGCCCAGATCGTCGTGTCGAGGCCTGCGCCGCTGGTCGCACGCTGGAACTGCGCCAGGGTCATCGACGCGACCTTGGCCCGCAGGACCGTCCCGCCAAGCTCGAACTCGTGGTAGCTCACATCGGGCCAGAGCAACCGCGTGAACACACCCCGCCACCCCGCCGGAACGCGCTCGGTCAGCACATAGTAGTCCAGCACGCCCGACAGGTCGCCGGTCCGCAGGATCGAGCCATAGAACAAGACCGCCCGCGCGCCTGGAAACCGCTTCGCCAAATGGGCCGCGAAGGCGGAGATCGGTTCAGGCGTCGTCTGGGAGAGTTCGGCGGCGACGAGGTCGCGCAATCGGCTCATCCGACCAGGAACCGCAAGGCCGGTCCCAGACGGATCGTTAGATCTCCGCCCTCGAAAACCTCGCCGTCGAGAACGAAGGGCGCCCCGCCCGACAGACGGACGTCGCTGGGGTCGCGCCGGCGATAGCCCAGGCTCTCCAGGACCGGGATGACCTTGCCGCTCAGGACCAGGGGCAAAGCCTTGTGCAAACGGCGCGGCGGGGCGTCCACGTCGAGAAGCTTCAAGCCCTCGCGCGGCGCGCCGAACGGCTTGAGCCCAAACGGCAGGCGCTTCAGCGCCGTGGCGATGACCGCAAACCGTTCCCCCTCGGTCTGGACCTCTCCATCCAGCACCAGACGGGCTGGCACGCCCTCTCGCCACTCGTCGCGAGCGCCGCCAAACAGCGCGCCCAGCGCAGCCGTCGCCAGGGTCATGGCTACGGCGACATTGTGGAAGAAGCCGACCTTGTGCACACGTTGGGCCAGGTTGGTCGCCTTCACGGGCGCGCCGACACCGAAGAAGAAGCCCTGCAGACAGGGCTTGTCGTCGGCCCAACTGATCCGCAGCGGCGGACGCGACTTGATCGTGGGAGTGGCCCGTCTCGCGGCGACAAGCGCGTCCTCCAGTCGCCAGCCCACGGGCGCGCCCAGATCAATGGCCAGGACATTCGTCTTGCCGGACGGCAAAACCGCCAGAAGCGGCGGAGCCTCTCCGAACGTATGCGGCAACAGGCTGATGACGTCGCGGATCGTCCCGTCACCGCCGTCGATCACCAGAAGATCAAGGCCCTCACGCGCGAAGTCGTCCAGCGCATCCCTCAGAGCCTGCCGGCCGATCGGCTCGACCAGTCGCACGCCTTCCGGCGCCGGTCCTGGCGGCCGGATGCGGTTGCCGTGGCTCTGGGGATTACGGACAACTCCGATGCGCGTCATTTCGAGAGCCAAGACTGGATCGACCCCTTCGGGGCCGCCAAACCCTGAAGGATCTGGACGGCGTGCACGAGGAAACACAAGGCGGTCCAGATCGCCACCAGCGTGAAACCCACGTCGGGCCGGCCGACCATCGCGCAGCCCGTCAACAGGATCAGGTTCGGATTGCGACGCGCGGTGATCAGGCGGAAGAAGCTGTCGAACGGCCGCCAAGCGTGCATCTCCAGCTTGAAGAGGGCCAGAAAGATACCCTCCTCCACCCGCTGGGCGACATAGCCGCCGACGACGATGGCGAGGCTGAGCCCGGCGTACGGGATCTCCTGGCCGACCGCATAGACGCCGACAAACCAGGCCCACCACCAGAATGGTGGGTGCAGCAGGTCGATGCCATGGTCGAAGACGTTGCCCCATTTCGATGAGGTCAGGGTCACCCGGGCCAGCTTGCCATCGACCGTGTCGAGGAAGGTCATGATCCAAGCGCAGACCAGACCCCACCCGAACTGCCCGTGCCAGAACAGCCAGGTCGCGGCCAGAACGAGCAGGAAGCCAATAAGGGTCACCTTGTTCGGCGTCATCTTGGCCAGGGCGCACCAGCGCGTCACGATCCTCGCCGGCGTCGGCCAGACGTATTTGGTGACGAAGTCCGTGACGCCCTTGTACGAGCCCTGGAACAAGCGCTTCTCGACCGCGCGCACGGTCTCGGGCGTCAGGCGCTCCAGCACGGGCGGCTCGCGCTTGCGCAGCGCGCTGTTATAGGCCGAACCCAGTTCGAGCGCCGTGAGGCGTGTGAAGCGCGGATCCAATCCGGAGGGGTCCTTGCCGTCAGCAAGCGCCTCGGAAGCGGCATAGGCCACATCGGCGGGCGCATGGACCGCGACCGCGCGGCCGGCGTCGTCGACCAGCACGGCGCCTTCTCGACCTGCCAAGGCCTTGATCAGCGACTCGTCGAACACCCAGCCCGCATCGACCGCCACGACCGGATGCGACAGGTCCACCGCCGGTGTCTCGACGAGATCCAGTCGCCGGTAAATGCGCGACAGGCGCTCGGCCGAGCTCATGCCCCAGATACGGGCGTCGCTGCGGCCTACGGTCAGCGCGCGCGGCCCATTTTGAACTTCACCACTCAAAGACGGCTATACCCCTTGAATCCCGGCCTGATAGATAAGCAGCTTCGCCCTCTTCGACCAGAACCGCAGACGTCTCTTGTCCATTTATCGCATCGCTCACCTGTCCGACCCTCACCTGCCGCCGCCGCCCGGCGCGTTCGGCCTGCGGGACGTGTTCACCAAGCGTCTGTTGAGCCGCATCGCCTGGCGCAAGAAGCGCAAGGTCCATCGTCCCGAGGTTCTGGCGGCGCTGATCGCCGACATGAAGGCGGCCGCGCCCGATCACGTGGTCATCAGCGGCGACCTGACCAACTTCGCCTCGCCCGTGGAGACCACCGCCGCCCGCGCCTGGCTCGAAAGCCTGGGACCGGCGGCGGACCACACCGTGACCCCCGGAAATCACGACGCGCTCGCCGGCGTAGGCGGCCATGAGCGCTTCGCGATCTGGTCGCCCTGGCTGGGCGACACCGGCGAGGCGAGCTTTCCGCAAGTGCGCATGCGGGGCCCCGTCGCGATCTTCAACCTGTGCTCGGCGGTTCCGACCGCCCCCCATCTGGCTACCGGGCGCCTGGGCGACGAACAGCTTCGACGCCTCGACGCCGCGCTCGGCGATCCGGCCTATGCCAACCTGTTCCGGATGGTGATCCTGCACCACCCGCCGCACCCCGGCGCGGTCTCCAAGCGCAAGCGCCTGGAAGACCAGCACGCGCTTCGGGCGGTGCTGGCCCGGCGTGGCGCGGACCTCCTGCTGCACGGCCACGCGCATGAGGCCCTGGTCGGCTCGGTTCCAGGTCCCGGCGGCGCGGCGATCCCAGTTCTGGGCGTCCCGTCGGCCTCCGCCAAGCCGAGCGGACATTCGCCCGCGCGCTGGCACCAGATCGAGATCGAGCCGCGTACGGCGGGCGGTCACCACGTTCGCGTCGTCGCCCGAGGGCTCAAAGACCAGACCCTAGAAATCGGAGAGCTGGGACGCTTCACCCTGGCCGATCTGGCGCTGAAAGCGGGCTCGGCCGAATGATGCGCCCCGTCCTGGCTCAGCACATTCCCGGCGGATCACCCTTTCCCGCCCGTCGCCGCGTCCCTATTGTGATGCGCCGACGCTAAAGGTCGGAAGTTTCGGCGTTCTCATGACCAATCCCACAGCCCTCGCGTTCGGCTACCCCGCTTCGTTGGTCGCCGAGACCGAACATTGGCTCATCCTGGTTCGCCCCAAGCAGCCCACGTTTGGGTCTCTGGTGCTGGTATGCAAGGAAGCCGTTCAGGCGTTCTCGGACGTGAGTCCCGCCGCCTTCGCCGATCTGCGGGTGGCGGTGGCCGGTATCGAGCGTCTGCTCAAGAGCCAGGTCGACTACGAGAAGATCAACTACCTGATGCTGATGATGGTCGATAAGGACGTTCACTTCCACGTGCTGCCGCGCTACGCGGACACACGCGAGCATGATGGCGTTTCATTCCCTGACGCAGGGTGGCCGGCCGCCCCCGCGCTGGGCTCAGCGGTCGAACTGGCCCCAGAGGCCGTCGAACGTCTGGCAGCGCGCTTCGCCAAGGCTTGGAACCCCGCGTGAGCGCGCAAAGCCCCTCCGGCGGCGGCTCGCGCCTGATCGACCGCTACCTGCTGCGCCTGCTGTTTTGGCCCTTGGTCGCCTGCCTGGGCGTAACAGTGATCGCGCTTCTGCTGGAGCGCATCCTGCGCTTGCTGGACGTCTTGTCGCAAAGCAGCGCGCGCTTCGGGTACGTCGCGCAATTGGCCGCCAACCTCGTGCCGCACTATCTGGGCCTGGCCCTGCCGGTGGCGTTCTTCGTGGCCCTCTTCATCGTCATTGTGAAGCTGTCGGACGGCTCGGAAGTCGACGCGCTGCTCGCCAGCGGCCAGTCTCTCGAGCGCATCGCGGCGCCGTTCGTGGCGGTCGGGCTGTTGCTCAGTGTCTTCAGCATCATCGTGTTCGGCTACATGCAGCCCTATAGCCGCTACGCCTTTCGCGCCGTGATGCACACGGCCGTCAACGCAGGCTGGAACGGACGCCTGACCGGCGGCGCCTTTATCGACGACAAGGGCTCGCTGTTGACCGCCGACAGCGCCGACATCGCGGGGCAGCGCCTGACGCGCGTGTTCATCCGCCGTCTCGACGCCAAGGGCCAGGAAGAGATCATCACCGCCGCGTCGGCCGACCTGACGATGGATCCCAACGGCAAGACCATCACCATGAACCTGCGCGACGGCCGCCGCATCGCGCACGACGCCAACGGGACCTACCGCAATCTGGCCTTCGACAGCCTGACCACCCAGACTCCACTGGCCGCCGCCGCCGTGTTGCTGCGCGCGCGCGGCGGCGACGAGCGCGAACTGACCATGGGCGAACTCCGCAAACAGGCGGACTCGCCTAACCCCGTGGTTCCGAAGGGCGCCTTGATGGGCGAATACTACGGTCGTATCGCCCGCGCCGCCTTCCTGCCCTTCCTTCCGCTTCTGGCCTTCCCGCTGGGCTTGGCCTCGAAGCGCGGCAACCGGGCGCCGGGCCTGATCATGGCGGGCTTGTTGTTACTGTCCTTCCAGCACGCGCTTCTGCTGGGTCAAGGCATGGCCAAGGCCGGCAAGACGGACGCCTTCCCCGCGATCTGGATTCCCTTCATGCTGTTCGCCGGTTTCAGCGTCTGGCTGTTCGTGGGCAGTCGGACGCGCCCGGGCGACACGCCGGTGTCGCGCCTTGTTCGGCGGATCAACAACCTGGTGACGCACGCCCTGCGTCTGCTGCCCCAGCCGAAGAAGCGACAAGCCGCATGAAGCTGCAGCTCTATGTCCTGAAGACGGTGGCCACCCGCATCCTCGGCGCGGCCCTGATCCTGATGTCTGTCCTTCAGATCCTGGACCTGCTGGACGTCACCAGCGACATCCTGGACCGCGGCCTGGGCATGGCCGGGGTCGCATACTACGCCGCCCTGCGCATGCCCCGGTTGTTCGAGCAGGTCGCACCGATCGCCGTTCTGGCCGGAGGCCTGTTCGCCTTCTCGCAACTGGCCCGCGAAAGCGCTGTCGTCGCCATGCGCGCGAGCGGCATTTCGGGTTACCGGATCATCGCCATGGCCGTGCCGGCCGTGGTCGCCGTCATGCTGCTGGACGCCCTTTGCGGTCAGGTCTTGGCCCCGCGCGCCGATCCCACGCTCGCGGAGTGGTGGCGCAACACCACGCCCGTAGCGGAGCGCAAGGAGCCCGCGCCCCGAACGTTCCGGGCGGGCGGAGACCTCGTCATCGGCGCTGACGCCTCGGCCGACGGGCGCACGATCACCGGCGTCACCATCTTCCGCCGCGACGCCAAGGGCATTCTGGTGGAGAGGGTCGAGGCGCCGGCCGCGCGGTTCGATGGCCAGGCCTGGACCTTGGACCAGCCCAAGACCACCCGCTTCGCCGGCGACCTGGCGCAAGCTTCAACCGCCGCCTCGACGTCGTGGCCGACCGCCCTGCGCCCGCAGGACGTCCAAGGCCTGTTCGGCGAGGACGCCATGCCGACGGCCGCGTCCGCCCGGCGGGCGCTTGAGAATGGCGGTTCCGACCGTCCCGAAAGCTTCTACGCCACCCATTTCCAGGCCGCCTTCGCGACGCCGTTCGTGTCGCTGGTGATGCTGCTGCTCAGCGCTCCGGTCGCCCTGGCCAATTTCCGGAGCGGTCAAGGCGCGGTTCTGCTGACCGTCGGGCTGGCCGCCGGCCTGATGTTCCTGGTCGCCAACGGCATGCTGACGGCGCTGGGCGAGTCCGGCGCGCTGTCGCCGTTCCTGGCTGTCTGGGCCGCGCCAGCGATCTTCGGCGCGCTGGCCGTTCGAACCTTCTTGGCCCTGGAGGGGTGATGCCTTTCGACTCCACCAACGCCGACCTATCGGTCATCCCGGTCAAAACCCCGGCCGAACTGAAGCGCTTCATCGCCCTGCCCGCCCGCCTGAACGCCAAGGATCCGAACTGGATCACGCCGCTGTTCATGGAGCGGACCGACGCCCTGACCCCAAAGACAAATCCGTTCTTCGACCACGCCGAGGTGCAGCTGTTCCTCGCCACGCGCGGCGGGCGCGATGTGGGCCGGATCAGCGCCCAGATCGACCAGCTCACGCCCCAACCGGTCGAGGGTCGTCTCGACGGTCACTTCGGCATGATCGCCGCCGAGGACGATCCGGCGGTGTTCAACGTCTTGTTCCGGGCCGCCGAGGATTGGCTGCGCGAACGCGGACGCACCCACGTGGTGGGCCCTTTCAACCTGTCGATCAACGAAGAGGTTGGTCTGCTGGTCTGGGGCTTCGACACGCCGCCCATGGTCTTGATGGGCCACGACCCGATCTATACCGGGCAGCGGGTTGAGGAGCAGGGCTACGCCAAGGCCCAGGATCTCTTCGCCTATAGAGCGGATGAGACCGGCGACATCCCCGAGATCGCCCAGCGCCGGGTCAAGCGCGGCCTGCCTTCGGGCGTGGTGCTGCGTCAGCTGGATATGAGTCGGTACGATCAGGAGGTTCAGACCCTCACCGAGATCCTCAACGACGCCTGGTCAGACAACTGGGGCTTCACCCCCACCACCGAGGCCGAGACCCGCCAGCTGGCCAAGTCGCTGAAGCAGGTGATCGACAAGCGTCTTGTCTGGTTCGCCGAGATCGACGGCGAGGCCGCTGGCGTGGTGGTCTTCCTGCCCAACGTCAACGAAGCCATCGCCGACCTGAAGGGCAAGCTGCTACCGTTCGGCTGGGCCAAGCTGTTGTGGCGACTGAAGGTCAAGGGCGTGAAGTCCGCCCGCATCCCGCTGATGGGCGTGAAGAAGAGGTTCCAGACCAGCCAGCGCGGCCGCATGCTGCCGTTCTGGATGATGAAGGCCAGCCGCGATATGGCGATGAGCCTGGGCTACAACCGCTATGAGATCTCGTGGGTGCTTGAGGCCAACAAGGCCATGACCCACATCGCTGAGAACGTCGGCGGCACGCACTACAAGACCTATCGCGTCTACGAGAAGGCCCTGTGATCCAGCCTTTCAAGGCGCTGATCCTCGCTGGCTCGCGTCCCGGAGAAGTCGATCCCGCCGCAGCCTATGCAGGCGTCGCCCACAAGGGCCTGATCGTGCTGCAGGGCCAGACCCTGCTGGCGCGGGTGCTTGGCGCCGTGGAAGCGGCCGGCGCCGCCAAGATCGGGATCAGCGCCAACGATGAGACGATCAAGGCCGCGCTGGCGGGAACGCGCGCTGTGGCGCTGCCTACCGCTGAGGGCCCCAGCCAGAGCGTCGCCGACGCCGCCGGACGGCTCGGCTTTCCGTTGCTGATCACCACGGTGGACCACGCCCTGCTCAAGCCTGAGTGGATCACCCAATTCCTCGCCGACACGCCCGACTGGGCCGAGGTCGCGGTGCTGCTGGCTCCCGAGGCGCGGGTCCAGGCCGCCGCGCCGCAGACCAAGCGCACCTATCTGAAGTTCCGCGACGGGCGCTATTCGGGCTGCAATCTGTTCCTGCTGCGCGACGAGCGGGCGATGGGGGTGGTCACGCTCTGGCGCAAGGTCGAGGCCCTGCGCAAGCAGCCGTGGAAGATCGCCGCGATGCTGGGGCCGAGCTTCTTGATCCGCTACGCGCTCGGGCTGCTGACCCTGGACCAGGCCGTGGCGCGGCTGGGCGCCCTAGCCGACGTCAAGGCCGCCGCCGTGCGGGCGCAAGACGGTCTCGCGGCCGTCGATGTCGACAAGCCGTCCGACCTTGATTTGGTTCGTGAACTGGTGGGCGAGGCCTAAACGGCCTCGGCCTCCTTGGCGGCCCACTGCGCCGTCAGGGCCCGGTTGCGGACGAGATCTTCCGGGAAATCCATCTCGGCCCAGCCCAGGCCTTCGATCGACCGCACGCGCACCACGTCATGGTTCTGGGCGATCTCGTTGATCACGCTCAGGTACCAGCGCTTCAGGCCCTCAGGCGTGCGCATGATCGCCTCCAGCGTCTTCACGAACAGGGCCGAGCCCTCGGTGTTGAAGCGCAGGAAGCCGATCGACTCGGCGTCATATTCAGTGATGGTCTTGCCAATGGCGCGCAGGGCGTCCCCGTCGGTCAGCACCTTCATGTCGTCGGCGTCATAGCCGCCCGCCTTGCGGTCGACGGTGACCGTGATCGGGGCGTCCGGCGCGCTGATCAGGCGCTCGGCGATCGCCGGCTCGAACAGGGTGTCGCCGTTGAGGATCATGAACGGCCCGCCGCGCATCTCGTCGCGCGCCAGCCAGCAGGTCGCGAGATTGTCGGTGACGCTGTAGAAGGGGTTGTACAGCGTGCGCACACTCAGGCCCGGCAGCGACAGACGCGCGACCTCGGCCTCGACGAGATCGCTGCGGAAGCCGGTCACGACCACCGCCTCGGTGACTCCGGCCTGATGCAGGTGGCGCAGTTGCCATTCCAGCACGGAACGACCAGCCAGCTCGACCAGGCACTTGGGCCGGTCGTCGGTCAGAGGCGACAGTCGCTTGCCCTGACCAGCGCTGAGAATAAGGGTCTTTACCGGCTGCATGACGTTCTGGAATCTCGCTGGAAATCGGAGCCTTCTTCGCCCCGTCTGGAATCGTTGGACCGCGGCCCGGCGGTCGCGACCGCATAACTGAGCACGAACCCGCCTCTCGGCAAGTCTTCGCGGACCGCCAAGAACCGATCGCGACGCCGCGACGCAAGCCCCTGACGGCGATTTTCCGGCAACGCGACCTGTCAGCTACGGTCGCCGCGCTCGCGTAGAGGCGCCCTAGGCCCCTCTCTCTTCAGCGTTTCGGGGGCGCGGCTAGGACCGTGCTGTTGATCTGCGAGACCGCGCGCACGCCCGTCAGCGCCATGGCGACCCGCATTTCCTTGTCGATCAACTCAAGGAGTTGGGTCACGCCTGCTTCGCCGCTGGCGGCCAGGGCGTAAGCATAGGCGCGACCGATCAGGACGCCCTTCGCGCCAAGGGCCAGCATCCGAACCACATCAAGGCCCGATCGAACGCCGCCGTCGGCCAGAACGGTGAGACGATCGCCGACCGCATCAGCGATGGCGGGCAAGGCGCGGGCGCTGGAGAGGACGCCATCAAGCTGGCGGCCGCCATGGTTAGAGACAACCACGCCGTCCGCTCCGATATCGGCGGCGGCATTGGCGTCTTCGGGATCGAGCACACCCTTGATGACCAGAGGGCCTTTCCACGCATCACGGATCCACGCCAGGTCCGACCATTGAATCGATGGGTCGAAGTTGGCGCCCAACCAGCCCATGAAGTCCTGCAGGCCCGACGCGCGCCCCAGAGCGGGAGCGACGTTGCCGAGCCGGTGAGGATGGCCCATCACGCCAACATCCCAGGCCCACCCAGGCTTCAAAGCCGCCTGCAGCAGGCGTCGCGCGGGGGCGTAAGGACCCGACATCCCCGAATGCGCGTCGCGGTAGCGCGCGCCGGGCACCGGCATGTCGACGGTGAAGACCAGCGTGGTCGCCCCTGCGGCGCTGGCGCGGGCCAGAAGATCGCGCATGAAGCTGCGATCTCTCAGCACATAGAGCTGGAACCAGATTGGCGCCGACGAGGCCGCGCGCACCTCGTCGACATCGCAGACCGAGACGGTGGACAGGCAGAACGGCACGCCCTTGGCCGCCGCCGCCCGCGCCGCCTGGCGCTCACCCCGGCGGGCGTACATGCCCGTCAGACCGACCGGCGCCAGGGCGACCGGCAAGGCCTGATCGACACCGAACAGGGTGGTGGATGGATCAACCGACGAGACGTCTTTCAAGACCCGCTGCCGAAGCGCGATGTCGGCAAGGTCGGAGATATTGCGCGCCATCGTCCGCTCGGCGTAGGCGCCGCCGTCGATATAGTCGAACAGAAAGCGCGGCAGCCGCCGACGCGCAGCTTCGCGAAAGTCCGTGGTCGAGGAGATGATCATGGCGTCCCGCTACAGCCAGCCGTTCGACCGCGCGATGCGGCCCGCCTCCACGCGGTTCGCCGCGCCAAGCTTCTGCGCCGCTTCCGACAGATAGTTGCGCACCGTGCCGGGCGAGAGATCAAGCACATCGGCGATGTCCTTGTTGGAGCGCCCCTCCTCGGCCAGCCGCAAGACCTCGCGCTCGCGGTCGGTCAGGGGATCGGGCTCGGCGTCCCAAACCGCTTCGGACAGTTCCGGCGCTATGGCGCGACCGCCGGCGGCGATGGTCCTGACCGCCGCCGCCAGGACGCTGCTGGGCCCGTCCTTGAGGAGATAGCCTTTCACGCCCGCATCCATCGCCCGGCGCAAGTAACCCGGCCGGCCGAAGGTGGTGACGATCAGCACCCGGGTGCTCGCACCGTCGGTCTTCAGGCGCGCGGCGACGTCGATGCCGGTCAGGTGGGGCATCTCGATATCGGAGATCAGCACGTCCGGCTTCTCGGCGCGGACAAGGTCCAGGGCCACGGCGCCGTCGGGCGCGCGGCCGACCACCTGGATGTCGCCTTCCATCTCGAGCAGGGCGCTGAGCGCGCCCAGCACCATCTTCTGGTCTTCAGCGATAACGACGCGGATCACGAGACAACCTCCCCTGGCGCGCGCAGCGGCGCCGTGGCGACAAGGCGCGTGCCGGCCTTGTCGGATTTGACCTCAAGTGTCCCGCCGATAGCGGTCAGGCGTGAGCGCATGCCCTTCAGACCCGAGCCCTCGACGAGTCGCCCGCCCGGGCCATTATCGGCGATGGTGAGCACAAGTTCGGAAGCGCTGGGGGAAAGACTGATCTCGCAGCGCGAAGCGCCCGCGTGACGGATGACGTTGGTGACTCCCTCGCGCAAGGCCATCGCCAAAACCGCCTCTTGCCCAGGATGACCATCGGCCGTCAACGCCGAGACGGTCGTCTCGACGCCAGCGGCGGCCAAGGCCTGGCGGGCCTTGTCGAGCTCGAACGCCAGCGATGCGCCCTTCATGCCGACCACCGCCGTCCGCACCTCCGAAAGCGCCTCTCGGGCGGCGGCGGCGACCGCCTGCATCTCGCGCTCGGCCGCCGCCGCGTCCCGGCTGACCAGCCGGGCGGCCAGCTCGGCCTTTACCGCCACCAAGGTCAGGGTGTGACCGAGCAGGTCGTGGAGGTCCCGCGAAATGCGCTCGCGCTCAGCGGTGCTGGCCAGGGCGCGGACTTCCTCGTGCGCGATGGCCAGGGCCTCGTTCTTACGCTCAATATCGGCCTGCATCAGGGTGGCGAACCCGGTGATGGCGCCGAACAACAGCCCCGAGGTCCAGATCGGCCACGCGTCCCGAAGGAACAACACGCCAATCAAGAGAACCACGACCTCCATGCCAATCAGCATGCGCAGGGCCAGTCGCCGAGGCGCCAGGCGGGCGCCGTAAGCCATGGCGTAGATCGTGTAGACGCTCCAGGTCGACTTGAAGGGTGACAAGGCCATGCCGACGGCGAAGATGGCCAGAACCTGCCAGAGCCGTGGAGGTCCCTTGCGAACATGGATGCTCGCGAACAGCCCTAGAAAGAAAACTAGCCCGGCCAGCGACGCGACCACCTCAAGCGTCTCTGGCCGGCGATAGAGCCACGAGATGAAGTAGAACGGTAGGTAGACCAGGAACACGAGGCTCCAGTGTCGCCGGACGAAGGACTCGCCGGCGACGGGGGCATGGGGGTCGGGCGCGCCGGTCCCGGGCGTGTTTCTGGACTCGTTGTCCTTGCTCATGTCGGCGATGTCGCGCGCGCCCTTCGTCATGGTCAAGCCGCCTGTCGCCGCCATGCCGCCCAGGCCCCGATGAGGGCCGCCAGGCTCATGGCGACCAGGATCGAGACATGGCGCTCGACGTCGGTCACCGGCTGCATGCCCGAAAGCATCTGTGACAGTTGGCCGAAATGGTACGATGGGGTGAATTGGGCGACCTTGCCGAACCAGGCGGGCATCGCCTGCAGCGGGATCCACAGGCCGCCGAACAGGCTGAAGCACAGAAAGAGAAGATTGGTCAGCGCGGTGGCGCCCTGCGAGCCCATGCGCAAGCCAAGGTTCAGGCCGATCAGCGCGAAAGGGACGGCCGAGCCGAGGCCAAGTCCCAGCGTCGCGGCCCAGCGCCAGGCGTCCATCTTCACGCCTCCGAAATAGGCCAGACCGCCCAGCAACCCGATCGCCACGGCCACCAGCGCCAACGCCGCGGCCAAGCGGCCGGCGAGGTAGCCTCCGGCCGGCAGGGGCGCGATCTGCTTGAGCTCCACCAGCTTGGCCTCGCGCTCGGCCGCGACGGCGGCCCCGAAGCCGAACATCGCCGGCGCGATTGCGGCAAAGATCACGTAGTTGGCCAGCATCATGTGGGCGACGGGCTCGCGCCCCTTGCTCAGGCCCAGGCCCATCACGCCGTAGAACAGCAACGGCAGGATAACGCTGGGGATCATGAATTGCGGCGTGCGCCAGGTGGCCAGGACCTGAGCGCGGGCTTCGCGGAAATAGACGGCTAGGGTGTGCATGTCAGGCGGCCTCGGTTTGGCGTTGCAGGGCGGCGGCTTGGCCGGCTTGGACCAGGCGTGTGACGGCGTCTTCCAGTGACGCGCCCGAAACGATCAGGTCGTCGACCGTCTCATCACGGGCGAGCAGCTCGCGCAGAGTGGCGGGGGCCGAGGTGGTCAGCAGCGTGACCTTGCCGCCGTCGCGACTGACGCCGGTAACCCGCGCCAGGGACGCCAACTCGGCGTCCGAGAGGCACGTGCGGCAGCGGATCGCGACGCCCGATACGCGGGCCTTGATGGCCTCGGGCGTGCCGTCGGCTATGACTTGGCCGTGGTCGATGACCACGATGCGGTCCGCCAGGGCTTCGGCCTCGTCCAAATGGTGGGTTGTGAGCAGCACCGCGCAGCCGCGCGCGATCTCGGACCGTACCGCGCTCCACAGCGCGCGGCGGGCGTCGATATCCATGCCGGTCGTCGGCTCATCCAGGACCAGAAAGTCGGGGCGCCCTGCGATGGCGAGGGCGAACTGGACGCGGCGTTGCTGGCCGCCCGACAGCGCGCCGCAGCGGCGCTTCTCCAGCCCCTCGAGGCCGGCCAGGCGCACCACCTCGTCCAAGGAACGCGGTTTGCGATAGTAGCCCCGGAACAGGTCGATCTGCTCGCGGACGCTCAGTGTGTTGGGCAATCCAGCGGTCTGCAGCATGACGCCCATGCGGCCGCGGCCCGCCAGGGCCCGAGGGTCACCGCCGAACAGGAAGGCCTCGCCCGCCTCGGGTCGCAAACGGCCCGTCAGCAGGGCGACGCTGGTGCTCTTGCCCGCGCCGTTCGGCCCCAGCAGGGCTACGCATTGGCCGGGTTGGATGGCGAGGTCCAGTCCGTTCAGCGCCAGGGTCGCGCCCCGGCGTTTGAGTACCTTGCTGAGCATCGCGATCGGCGGCTCGGAGGATAGGGGTAACATGGTCGGCTCCGTCTCTGTGGAACCAAGATCGCCGAACGCGAGGCCGGCCATCAGTGCCGGGCGTCACGCGCTGGATATGACAAACGTCACCCGCGCCCGACCGCGTCACATGGCGCTATGTTGGTGATGGACCAGGCCCCGTGGCGCATAACCTGTCGAATCCGCGCTTTGAACCGCTGCGCCACGTCGTGGCCATGCCGCTCTAGGTCGGGTTGATCAGATCTCAATCTGGCCCGCCCCGGCAAGGCGCACGACCCGTTCGATCCGGTCCAGGCGACCAAAACCAGCTTCCACGTGGTCCTCGACATGCTGGTCCTTGCCAAACGCGTGAAGTCCAAGAGCCTTCAAGCCTCCACCTGGGAGGGTACGGCTCCCCACCATCCTTCCGCAGGTCGAGAGCTACTGGGGGCCCATTGGCCCTCGCTCGTGCTCCGACCAGGGTGCGCGCTTCGTAGGGACTCTAGCGCCTGCGGAAGATCCCAAAGTCGGAACTGGGCCCATCGTTGGGGCGGCCCAGCCAGCCTAGCCAGAAGTGAGCATAGTCCCGCGCCATGTCGCGCGGCACGAAGACTCCGTGGCGGTAGGGCGTATCGACGCCGATCGCCAGGTTCGGATCGGGCTTGTCCTCGTACCAGGTGCCGAAAAGACGGTCCCAGATCGGCGCGACGGCGAAGTGGCCCGTCGGATGGGTCATGTCGAGCTTGTGGTGGGCCCGGTGGTGGTTGGGTGACTGGATCAGCCAGCGCCCGACCCAGCCCCAGTCGGCGTCGATCTTGGAGTGGACCAGAAAGCCGATCGCGATCACCAGCACGTTTACATAGATCATCACGTCCGGCGGTGCGCCCAGCACGGCCAACGGCAGGTTGACGACGAAAACCGCCGTAAAGGCCGCCGGATGCTGCCGAACCGAAGTCACCACGGCGAAGTCCTCGGCCGAATGGTGATAGCGATGCAGCGGCCAGAAGTTCTTCGTGTGGTCGATCCTGTGGGTCCAGTAGTCGAAGAAGCTGTAGATCGCGAAGTAGAGGGGCAACTGCAGCACGAACGGCAGCTCGGGCGGACCCAGGTCGAGCCCGGCTCGAACCCGAATGGCCTCGTGAACCCATGCGCCCGAGATCATCGAGGCGCCGAGCATCAGAACCCGGCCGACGATGTCCAGGACGTGGCCCTGGCCCAGCACGAACACCGTCAGATCGGTGTTGAGCGATGGCGTGCGCGCGAAGAGCAGCTGTCGCAGCGAGCTCCTGGGCCAGCCGACGACGGCCGCCTCGACGCCCAGAACCGTGGGTAGCAGCAGAAACACCAGGAAGATGTTATTGAGGTGGGCGTGCGCCGACGCCGTGTGCAGGGTGCGTCCGAGCACCGTCACGCTCAACTCGGGCGGGATCAGCCGCAGGGCCAGCCACCAACCGACCAGGGCGCCGATCACATAACCGACGAGCCCCACCGCGAGCATCCCGCGGCCCAGGCTCTGGCCCGGAGCGGCCACGGCCATGGACGCAGCCCCGTGTTCCGTCGCCGATTTCAGCGCCACTGGTTCCAAACGACCGTCCCCCGTCCCCTAGAGCCCGGCTTTCATGCCACGCCGCCGTTAAAACTTGGTGTGATCGAGCAACCTGTGGTGGATCCATTTTTTCGCACGCGTCTTGCCCGCCCCTGGAGCCTCACCTAACAGGGCCGGATGCAGGTCCGTCTCGCCGCCCTTTCTCTGCTCTTGGCCGCCGTGTCCGCGCCCGCCCTGGCGCAGGAGGTCGAGGCGATTTCGGTCTGGGGACGGCGCGCCAACGACCTGGGCCGCGCCACTTCGGCCAGCGAAGGCCGCATCGCCTATGCCGACTTCGCTTCGCGGCCCCTGCTCCGCCCCGGCGAACTGATCGAGGCGGTGCCGGGCCTCGCCGCCACCCAGCATTCAGGCGCGGGCAAGGCCAACCAGTACTTCCTGCGAGGCTTCAACCTCGACCACGGGACCGATCTTGCCGCTTCGCTCGACGGGGTGCCGCTGAACCTGCCGTCGCACGGCCACGGGCAGGGCTATTTGGACCTCAATGTGCTGACGCCGGAGTTCGTCCACGACATCGGCTTCAAGAAGGGGCCGTACGCCGCCGAGAACGGCGACTTCGCCACGGCTGGGGCGGTGGCGTTCGAGACCGCGGATCACTTGCATGGCGATGGTCTCCAGGCCTGGGCGGGCGAGAACGGCTACTATCGCGCCGTGGGCTCGAAGGCTTTGACGAGCAACCTTCTCGTCGCCGCCGACCTGACTACCAACGACGGCGCCTGGACGCAGCCCGAGGACCTTCGGAAGATCAACCTGCTCGGCCGCGCGCTGGTCGGCGGCTGGTCGGTGACAGCCCTCGCCTACGATGCGCGCTGGAACGCCACCGACCAGATCCCGCGTCGAGCCGTGGACTCCGGACAGTTTGATCGCCTTGGCGCGGTCGATCTGACGGACGGCGGGACGACCTCGCGTTACATGCTTTCGGCCCGCCGGCGCGATCTGCTGCGGGGGCTGGACACCGTGGTCTATGTCCAGCGCTACACGCTGGATATCTATTCGAACTTCACCTACTTCCTTGAGGATTCGGTCAACGGCGACCAGTTCGAACAGGTCGACCAGCGTTGGGTGTATGGCGGTTCGCTGACCAAGCGCTGGGCGTTGGGCGATGGCTGGAGCGCCCGTACCGGGGCGTTCGCCCGGATTGACGACATCGGCAAGGTGGGCCTCTACCGGACCACCGCCCGGCAACGGCGCCAAACCGTTCGCCAGGATGCGCTGACCCAGTGGTCGACCGGCGCCTGGGGTGAAATGTCCAAACGCCTGGGCCCCGTCGACGCCACGGCGGGCTTGCGCGCCGACGCCATGGGCGCCGACGTCGACGCTGGCGATCCCAGGAACGCCGGGACGGTCAGTGATGTCCTGCTCTCGCCCAAGCTCACGCTGGCCTGGCGGATCTCCAAGACCTTCGAGCTCTATGCGGACGCCGGGCGGGGCTTCCACTCGAATGATGCGCGGGGCGCCGTCATCACTGTCGATCCGATCACCGGCGATCCGGCGGATCGCGCACCGCTGCTCTCGCCGACCGATGGCGCCGAGGTGGGCCTGCGCTGGCGTCGCGAGGACCTGACCCTCACAGCAGCCGCGTGGGCGCTGCATGTCGACTCCGAGCTCGTCTATGTCGGGGACGCCGGCTTCACCGAGGCCTCGGGAGCGACCCGCCGGCGGGGGATCGAACTCCTGGCCGACTGGCGACCCACGCCACGGCTGAACCTGACCGCCTCCTACGCCGGAACGCACGCCCGTTTCACCAATGGCGAGCGTATCCCCAACGCCGTCGCCTCGGTGTTGACGGGCGGCGCGAGCTGGAAGCTTGGCCCGACCTCGACCGTGACGCTGACCTATCGCCGCCTGGGCGCCGCGCCGTTGATCGAGGACAACTCCGTGCGTTCGCGCCCCACCGGCCTCGTGAACGCCCTGTTCGTCCAGGAGATCGGCCCCGGCAGCCTGATGGTGGAGGTTCTCAACCTCACCAACAGCCGGCGCGACGACATCGCCTATTTCTACGCCTCGCGCCTCCCGGGAGAGCCGGCGGGCGGGGTCGAGGATATTCACTTCCACCCGGTGGAACCTCGCGCCATCCGCGCGGGCATCAAGATCAATTTCTGATCCGCTCCGCGAAAATGGGATGATTTTCACCTCAAGCCCCGTCAAAGTCCGCGCGGGGTTTTCTCAGTATTCTGAGTTGAGGGGCTATCGAACTTGTCCAAGCGTTCCATTCGCTACGCCGTGGCCGGCGTCATCGCCGCCGCGCTCTCCGTCACCGTCGCGCACGCCGACGCCATCAAACAGACCAAGGCGCCGTTCGACGACAAGTTCCGTCAACTCGAAGGCGAGGACTGGCCGACGCCGACCGACTATCGCAATGCGTCGGGCGCGCCGGGCCATCGCTACTGGCAGCAGAAGGTCGACTATGACGTCGCCGTGCGCCTAGACGAGGACACCAAGACCCTGACGGGTCGCGAGACGGTCACCTACCGCAACAACTCGCCTGACAGCCTGCCCTATCTCTGGCTTCTGCTCGACCAGGACGCCAAGCGCGACTCGATCAGCAAGATGACCGAAACGGTCTCGGGCGATGCGATCAGCCTGGGCCAGGTTCGCCGCATCCAGCGCTTCAAGGAGTGGGAAGGCGGCTTCACGATCAAGTCGGTGAAGGACGCCTCGGGCCGTCCGCTGAAGTTCACCGTGGTCGACACCCTGCTGCGCGTTGATCTGCCGGCCGCCGTGCGGGCCAATGGCGGCGAGACCAAGTTCATCATCGAATGGTCGCTGCCGCTGGTCGAGAACAAGGTCATCGGCGGCCGCAGCGGCTATGAGTGCTTCACCGGCAAGGGCGAAGACGGCAACTGCATCTACGAAGCCGCCCAGTGGTTCCCGCGCCTAGCGGTCTATTCGGACTACGAGGGCTGGCACAACAAGGCCTTCCTGGGCGCCGGCGAGTTCACGCTGGAGTTCGGCGACTATCGCGTCGCCCTCACCGTGCCTTCGGATCACGTCGTGTCGTCGACGGGCGTGCTGCAGAACCCGGGCGCCGTGCTCAGCCCAGCCCAGCGCGACCGCCTCGCCAAGGCCCGCACCGCCAGCGAGCCGGTCTATGTCGTGACGCCGGAAGAGGCCGCCGCCGCCGAGAAGGGCAAGGCCAAGACCGAGAAGACCTGGATCTTCCAGGCCAGCAACGTCCGCGACTTCGGCTGGGCGAGCTCGCGCAAGTTCGTCTGGGACGCGCTGGGCGTGAAGCAGGAAGATCCCAAGGCCGAGCACCCCGTCGTCATGGCCATGTCGTTCTTCCCCAAGGAAGCGCGCCCGCTGTGGGACGCCTATTCGACCAAGTCGATCGCCCACACCCTGAAGGTCTATTCGGACTTCACCTTCGCCTATCCCTACCCGGTGGCCCAGTCGGTCAATGGCCCGGTCGGCGGCATGGAATATCCGATGATCAGCTTCAACGGCCCGCGGCCGGTGAAGGACAAGAAGACCGGCGCCCTGACCTACACCGAACGCGCCAAGTACGGCCTGATCGGGGTGGTGATCCACGAGGTGGGCCACAACTACTTCCCGATGATCGTCAATTCGGACGAACGTCAGTGGACCTGGATGGACGAGGGCCTCAACAGCTTCCTCGAGTTCCAGGCCGAGGTTCAGTGGGACAAGAAGTTCCCGGCGCGTCGCGGTGAGCCCAAGGACATCGTCGAGTACATGGTCAGCCAGGACCAGGTGCCGCTGATGACCCAGTCGGACTCGGTGATCCAGTTTGGCCCCAACGGCTATTCCAAGCCGGCCACCGCCCTGGTGATCCTGCGCGAAACCATCATGGGTCGCGAGCTGTTCGATCGTGCGTTCAAGGAATACGCCAACCGCTGGCGCTTCAAGCACCCGACTCCTTACGACTTCTTCCGCACGATGGAAGAGTCGTCGGGCATCGACCTCGACTGGTTCTGGCGCGGCTGGTTCTATTCCACCGACCACGTCGACATCTCGCTGGACAAGGTGGTGAAGGCCCGCCTCGACAGCGGCGATCCTGACGTGGAGTCTGGCGTGCGTAAGGCTGCGGACGCCAAGGAGCCTGAATCGCTCACCGCGGCCAACAACAAAGGCCAGACGGTCGTGGAGCGCGATCCGAAGGTGCGCGACTTCTACGATCAGACCGACCAGTTCACCGTTTTTGACAGCGCCCGCAAGCGCGCCAAGACCGCCCGCGCCGACATGACGCCCGAGGAACTGGCGGCTCAGGACTTCAAGGACAACTTCTACCGCTTCACCTTCCGCAACATCGGCGGCCTAGTGATGCCGGTGATCCTGAAGATGGACTTCACCGACGGCACCAGCGAGACGGTCCGCATCCCGGCCGAAATCTGGCGCAAGAGCTCCAAGCAGGTGACGTGGCAGTACGTCACCGGCAAGGAGCTGAAAGGCGCCGAACTGGATCCGAAATGGGAAACCGCCGACGCGGATCGCGGCAACAACGTCTATGAAGGCGCGATCACGCCGATGACGCTGCGACTGCCGAAGTTCCCCGAGGGCTCCAACCGCATGAAGGACGCCAATCTGAAGGTTGAGCCGGGCGGCTTGGGCACGTTCCCGGCCGAAGAGCCGAAGAAGGAAGACGGTCCCAAGTGATCAAGCGCGTGGTCGCCCTGTTCGCGGCGGCGAGCCTCGCGCTCGCCCCGCTCCCGGCGGCCGCCCACCGCGGCCACGGCGCGCTGAGCGTCGTGGAGATCGACGTGAAATCGGGCGAGGTCAGGGTCAGCCATCGGGTTCCCACCCATGACGCCGAGCCTGCCCTCGCCCTGATTGCGCCCGACGCCCAGGCCAGCCTCGACGATCCGGAGGCGGTCGAGGCGCTGAAACTCTACATGGACAAGCGCTTCCTGCTGGCGGTGTCCAGCCAGACGGTCGCCTTGGCGCTGAAGGACATGACCTTGGGCGCGGACGAGGTGCGCTTCGAATACTCGGGTCGGATCGCTCCGAACCAAACCCGCGCCGAGGTCGCCGTCATCTCGGCCCTGTTCGCCGATGTCTATGCCGACGAGGTGAACCAGGTGAACATCCGCCGCGCCGGGATCACCCGCACGCTGATCTTCTCCGGCGCCGAAGCGGGCGTCCCGCAATCGCTCGAGCCGCTGACGGCGGAGCCGTAGGGCGTTTTCCGATAGGCCTTGAGCGCCCATCGGATTGGAGATGCCTGAAGCATCGAGATCGCGTTGGAGGTGACAAACGTCACCCGGTGCGCCTGACGCCCGGCACTGCCAGGCTTTGCGGGTCGCAGGCAGTTTCCTCGTCAACAGAGGAGACTTCCATGACCACCCTGACTCGACGCGTCGCCTTGCTGGCCGCCACGGGCCTGGCCGCGCTCGGCACGGCCGCCTTCGCCCAGTCCACGCCCGCTCCGAAAAAGGAGCAACCCAATCAAGTCCAGGGCGTGACCATCACCGCCCCGGCCGCGCAGGACATCAAGACCTCGATCGACCGCCGCAGCTACAGCCTGGGTAAGGACCTGCAGGCGACCACGGGATCGGTCGCCGACATCCTGCGCAATGTCCCGTCCGTACAGGTCGATGTTCAGGGCAATGTCAGCCTGCGCGGCGATCCCAATGTCACGATCATGATCGACGGCAAGCCGTCCGGCATGTTCAAGGGCGAAAACCGCGGGCAGGTCCTGCAACAGATCCCGGCCAGCCAGTTCGAGCGGGTTGAGGTGATGACCAACCCGTCGGCCGCCTTCAGTCCGGAGGGAACGGCGGGGGTCATCAATCTGATCACCAAGCAGCAGCGCGGCGTCGGCATGACCGGTTCGGTGCGCGGCAACTTCGGGACCGAAGGCCGCAAGAACGCCAGCGTCAGCCTGGCCCGCAACACCAAGCGCCTGACGGTTTCGGCCGACGCCGGCTGGCGGCGCGACAAGGCCAAGGGGGAAATCATCGACGAACGCGAGCGTCTCGACCCGGTCAGCGGCCGATACGCCACCAGCCAGCAGAAGGTGAATTTCATCAGCCGCGGGCAGTCGCACAACGCGCGCGCCGGCGTCGACTACGACCTCGACAAGCGCACGCGGCTGAGCGCCGAGGCCCGTTACAACGATATGCGCTACGACTCAGAAGCCGGTTCGGCCTACGAGGGCAAGACGCCCGGCGGCGCACCCAGCGTCCGCTATCAGCGCCTGAGCGACGGCGGCATGAGGCGATCAGTTGCGGGTGTCACGGGCGACCTGCGCCGCAAGCTGGCCGGCGATGACCACGAGTTCACGTTGCACGCCGGCGTCGAGCGCACGCGCAATCGTCAGACCAGCTTCGCAGAGGCTTTCAACCAGCTGCCCTCGATTTCCAACACCGTCGAAAGCGTTCGGATCGGCGACGAGCTGGTCCAGACCCGCCTCAAGGCCGAGTACAAGCGCCCCCTGCCCAACGACGCCAAACTGGTCGCCGGCTACGAGCTCCAGATCGACGACAACGACTACGACAATTACGGCGCGCGCGGCCCCCGGGGCGGCGCCCTGAGCGTCGATCCTTCCCTGACCAACCGCTTTCAGTACGACCAGTCGGTTCATGCGGTCTACGCCACCTATAGCCGCCCGATGGGCGACTGGACGGTGATGCCTGGCCTGCGGATCGAGGAGGTCACGGTCGACACCAACCAGATCACCTCGCGACTCAAGGACGGCTATGACTACCTGCACGCCTACCCGTCGCTGCACGTGCAGTACCGGGTGGACGACCTGCGCCAGGTCAACGCCAGCTACAGCCGCCGCATCCAGCGCCCGACCGCTCAGGACCTGAACCCCTACCGTATCTATCAGGACCCCTACAGCTACCGGCAGGGCGACCCGCGCCTGAAGCCGCAGGTGACCGACGCCTTCGAGGTGGCCTATCAGGTGCGCAAGGGCTTCAACTACTACCTGGGCACGCTCTACTGGCGCGAGGCGCGCGATGGCGTCACCGACGTGGTCCGCGACATTGGGGACGGGGTGTTGCTGACCACCAAGGCGAACCTCGCCAAGAGCCGCAGCGGCGGTCTTGAACTGGTCGCCAACGCCCGCCTGTCACCCAAGCTGTCGTATACGATCAGCGGCGCCACCGCATGGACGGAGATCGGCGCGACGGACCTCGGCTTCCCCGAGAAGCGCTCGACCTGGACGGTCTCGGGCTACGCGGCGTTGAACATACAAGCCACGCCAAAGGACTTCCTGCAGATCAGCGGTTTCGCCACTGGTAAGCGCCTCACGCCGCAAGGCTACAAGGAGCCGACGGGCATGCTGCTGCTGGGCTACCGACACAAGTTCAACGACCGCCTGTCGGGCGTTGTGACCGTGCAGGACGCCTTGAAGACCTTCGGCGACAAGACGGTCATCGACACGCCCGCCTTGAAGAACCGCAGGGACATGGATCTCGACCTCAGGGCCGTGTTCATCGGCTTCACCTATGGCTTTGGCGGCCAAGGCGTTCCGAACCCGCGTCGCGCGCGCGAGCCGGCCTTCGACTTCCAGACCACGCCCGGCGGCGTGGGACCGATGTAGGATCAAAACGACCGGCGCCCGATGCGGGCGCCGGTTAGACGTCTAGCGCGGCCCGCCGCTGATCACCGTGCGCAGATAGGCGCCATAGGCGCTCTTGCCCAAGGCGTCGGACAGCCGCTCGACCTGCGCCGCGTCGATGAAGCCTTTCTGGTAGGCGACCTCTTCGGGGCAGGCGATCTTGAAGCCCTGGCGCTTTTCCAGCACCCGCACGAACTCGGCGGCCTCCAGCAGGCTGTCGGGCGTGCCGGTGTCGAGCCAGGCATAGCCGCGTCCCATCAGCTCGACAGACAGGTCGCCGCGCTCCAGGTAGGCGCGGTTGACGTCGGTGATCTCAAGCTCGCCCCGCGCCGAGGGCTTCAGGTCCCGCGCGATGTCGACCACGTCACCGTCGTAGAAGTAGAGGCCCGTCACCGCCCAGTTCGACTTCGGTACCGCCGGCTTCTCCTCGATCGAGAGCGCCGTCATCTGCTTGTCGAACTCGACGACACCGTACCGCTCGGGATCGTTGACGTGATAGGCGAAGACCGTCGCGCCATGCGGCCGCGCCATCGCCCGGGTGAACAGGTTGGTGATGCCGTGGCCGAAATAGATGTTGTCGCCGAGGATCAACGCCGACGGATCATGGCCCACGAAGTCCGCGCCGATCACATAGGCCTGGGCCAAACCATCGGGGCTGGGCTGCACGGCGTACTGGATTTCCAGCCCCCATTGCGAGCCATCACCGAGCAGCGCCTCAAAATTGGGCGTGTCGCGCGGCGTCGAGATGATCAGGATCTCACGGATCCCCGCCAGCATCAGCGTCGACAGCGGATAATAGATCATCGGCTTGTCGTAGATCGGCATCAGCTGCTTGGACGTGACCAGGGTCATCGGGTGCAGCCGGGTGCCGGAGCCGCCGGCGAGAATGATGCCCTTCATGCAGGGGCTCCCTGAGCGGTCAGTTCCGCGATGATGTCGGCCACGGCCTCTTTCCAGGGCCGGGGGTGGATGGCGTAGTCCGCGCCGATCCTGTTGGTCAACAGGCGTGAGTTTCGCGGACGACGGGCCGGCGTGGGATATTCGCTGCTTGGAATGCCCTGAACCTCAGCATGAACGCCCTCGCTGGCGGCGCTGAGACGAAAGATTTCACGCGCCAGATCGGCCCAGCTCGCCTCGCCGCCATTGACGAAATGGTAGACGCCGGTTGGCGCCTGCGGATCGGCGATCATCCGCAGCGCGATGGTCTTCAGCGCCTCGGCGATGTCCCGCGCCGAGGTCGGACAGCCGTGCTGGTCGTCGACCACCCTCAAGACCGGCCGGTCGGCGGCCAACCGGAGCATGGTCTTCAGGAAGTTGGCGCGATGGGCGCTGAGCACCCAGGCCGTGCGCAGCACGACCGAGCGGGGATTGCCCAGGCGCGCCGCCGTCTCGCCGGCCAGCTTCGAGGCTCCGTAGATCCCGATCGGCCCGACCGGATCGTCTTCGCGGTAGGGCTCAGCCTTCTTGCCGTCGAACACGTAGTCGGTGGAGACCTGGATCAACGGAACGCCCCGCGCCCGTGTCGCATCGGCCAACAGCGCGGGGCCCAGGGCGTTGGCGGCGAAGGCGGCGGCGGCCTCGCTCTCGGCCTTGTCCACGGCCGTCCAGGCGGCCGAATTGATGACGGCGGCGAACGGCGTAGCCTCGAAGGCGGCGCGGATTGAGGCCTCGTCTGTCAGGTCCAGCTCGGTTCGGGACGGCGCATGAAGCACGACGTCTTCGGGCCAAGCGGCGCGCAGAAGTTCCAAGCCCACCTGCCCGGCCCCGCCGGTCACGAGAATATGCGTCTTGTCGGTCATTCGCTCCTACCTACGCGGTCTGCAACCTGACCAGCAAGGCCGACGCCGACAATCGTCTTCGCGCGGAACGCCCTTGCCCCCTGCCCATTCCCCTACGCACAAGCAGGAGCGAAACCGATGACCGATATCGACAGCGGATGGGACGAGCAGGACGGCGCCGAGACGCTGGACGAGGATGTCGTCGGCCGAGACGGCGAGATGCGCACCTTCGAGGAGCTGCCGGACGTGCTCGACGTCACCCAGGCTGAGGGCGACGCCGACGACGATGACGCCCTGATCGCCGAGGACCTGGACGACGACGAGATCGTCGCGCTGGAACGTGAAGCCGACGCAGGCGATGGCCGCGACGTCGATGACCGCCGCCCCGACGTGTTCTACGGAGAATAGCCGTCGTGGCCGCGCGGACCCTGGCGACCTACAAGGCGAAGCGCGACTTCACGGTCACCTCCGAACCATCGGACGAGACCCGGGTCGCGGCGTCTGCTCGGGCGCGGTTCGTGATCCAGAAACACGATGCGACGCGCCTTCACTACGATCTGCGGCTGGAGCATGACGGCGTCTTCCTGTCCTGGGCCGTTACGCGCGGCCCTTCGCGTGATCCCCATGACAAACGCCTGGCGGTGCAGGTCGAGGACCATCCCCTCGCCTACGGCGACTTCGAAGGCGTGATCCCCAAGGGACAGTACGGCGGCGGGACCGTCATGCTTTGGGATCGCGGATGGTGGGCGCCGGAACCTGGCTTCGATCTCGAAGAGGGGCTCAAGCGCGGCGAGATCAAGCTGGTGTTCGCCGGCGAGCGCATGAAGGGCGGCTGGGTCCTGGTCCGCATCAAGAACGACCGAACCGGCGGCAAGCGCGCGAACTGGCTGCTGATCAAGCACAACGACGCCTTCGCGCGTGAAGAGGACGTCGACTTCCTGGAGATCTCGGCTTTCTCGATCGCCTCGGGCCGCACCATGGAGGAGATCGCCGAGGGAAAAGGCCGCGCGCCGACGCCGTTCATGGCGAAGACACGCCAACCGCCAGACGCGGTGTGGAAGACCACGGCCTCGCCAAAAGCTCGCGAGCGGGAAGGCACAGCGGCGACGCCGCGCAAGCGGAAGCCGCCCGCAAGCCGCTCAAACAGCATGCCGAAATTCGTCCCGCCGCAACTGTGCAAGCCGGTCGATCGCCCGCCCGCCGGCGGCGATTGGGCCCATGAGATCAAGTTCGACGGCTACCGGATGCAACTGCGCGTCCAGGGCGGCGCCGCAACGCTGCGGACACGCACTGGCCTCGACTGGAGCGACCGCTTTCCTCAACTGATCGAAGAGGCCGCCCACCTGCCGGACTCGTTGATCGATGGTGAGGTCGTCGCGCTCGACGCCGAAGGCTCTCCCTCTTTCGCCGGATTGCAGGCGGCGTTGTCTGAACAGGACACTGACGACCTGATCTTCTTCGCGTTTGACCTTCTGCACACCGACGGCGACGCGCTTGTCGACCTGCCGCTTCACGAACGCAAGCAACGGCTGAAGACCCTCCTGCCGAAGACCGGCGATCGCCTCCGCTATGTCGAACACTTCACCAGCGGCGGCGAGGCGGTGCTGCAATCGGCCTGCCGGATGTCGCTGGAAGGCGTGGTCTCCAAACGGCTGGACGCGCCCTACCGCTCGGGCAAGAGCGCGGCCTGGACCAAGGCCAAGTGCCGAGCGGGCCACGAGGTGGTGATCGGCGGCTGGACCACCACGGGAGAGGCCTTCCGTTCGCTGATCGTGGGCGTTTATCGCGACGGCGATCTCGTCCACGTCGGACGAGTGGGAACAGGCTTTGGCCGCGAGAAGGTCGCCAAGCTCCTGCCCGCGCTCAAGCGCCTGGCGCGCAAGACATCGCCCTTCGCGGGAAAGGGCGCGCCGCGCGGAGGAGCGAACATCCATTGGGTGGAACCCGAACTGGTCGCCGAGATAGAGTTCGCCGGCTTCACGGGAGAAGGATCGGTGCGGCAAGCGTCGTTCAAGGGCCTCCGCGAGGACAAGCCCGCCAAGGCCGTCGAGGCCGAAGCCCCGGCGCCGGCGGCGGAAGCGGAGCTGGCCACGCCCGCCCCGTCCCCCGCTTCGCGCGGCAAGGCCGTCGTGCTCGGCGTGACGATCACCAATCCCGACAAGCCGCTCTGGCCCGACGCCGGCGACGGCGCACCCGGAACCAAGCGACAGCTGGCCGACTACCTCGCGGCGGTCGGCCCCTGGATGCTTGAGCACGTCAAGGGACGGCCCTGCTCGGTCATCCGCACCCCCGACGGCATCGTGGGTGAGACCTTCTTCCAGCGTCACGCAGGCAAGGGGGTTTCCGCGTTGATCGACGCGGTGACGGTCAGCGGAGACCGCAAGCCCTATCTGGTCTTCAACACCGTCGAGAGCCTGGTCGCCGCCGCCCAATGGGGCGCGACCGAGCTCCACCCCTGGAACTGCGCGCCCGATGCGCCGGAGGTCCCCGGACGGCTCGTCTTCGACCTCGATCCCGCGCCAGATGTTCCCTTCGACGCCGTGGTGGAGGCCGCGCGGGAGATTCGCGATCGGCTCGAAGCGCTGGGCTTGACCCCGTTCTGCAAGACCACGGGCGGCAAGGGCCTCCACGTCGTCACGCCGATCAAGGCCGGCGATCTTGACTGGGACGCGGCCAAGGCGTTCGCCCGCGAGGTCTGCGCCCGCATGGCGGCAGAGAGTCCGGATCGTTATCTGATCACCATGGCCAAGAAGGACCGGGGCGGCCGCATCTTTCTAGACTATCTCCGCAACGATCGGATGAGCACGGCCGTGGCCCCGTTGTCGCCCCGCGCCCGCCCTGGCGCGCCCGTGTCCTGGCCGCTGGCGTGGACGCAAGTCCGCAAGGGCCTCGACCCATCGCGCTTCAACCTGCGAACTGCCCCCGGCCTGGTGAAAGACCTCGACGCCTGGGACGCCTATGCCGATAGCGCAAGACCGCTGTCAGCGGCGATCCGCAAGCTGGAGAAGACCAAGGCCTAGCTCGCCTTCTTCGCCGGCTTCGACGCTTTGCTGCGCGTGGACTTTCGCGCCTTGGGCGCGTCGCCCAGACTCTTGCGCAAGGCGTCCATGAGGTCGACCACGTTTGTCTCCTCCGGCGGCGGCGCGGAGACCTTGCGGCCCTTGCCCTTGCGCTTTTCCGCGATCAGGTCGCGCAAGGCGTCCTCATAGCGGTCGTTGAACTGCTCGGGATCGAACGGGCCTTCCTTCTGGGCGATGATCTTCTGGGCGATCTGGATCATGGCCGGGTCGGCCTTCTGGTCGGGGATGTCGTCGAAATAGTCCCCGGCGTCGCGAACCTCGCGGTGCGCGCGGAGGCTCCAGGCGACCATGCCGTTATCGCGAGGCTCGATCGCCAGCAGACGTTCGCGCTGATGCATGACGACCCGCCCCAAGGCCACCTGCCCTTCCTCGCTCATCGCCTCGCGGATCACCGTATAGGCCTCGGCCGCCAGTTTCCCGTCTGGCACGAGAAAGTAGGGATTATCCCAATAGAGCCGGTCGATCTCGCTGGCGGCGACGAAGCGCTCGATATCGATGGTGCGCGTGCTCTCCAGCCGCACACCGTCGATCTCGTCCTGCGTGATGACGACGTACTGGTCCTTCTCGTAGGCGTAGCCCTTGACGATGTCCGCGCGCTCGACCGGCCCCAGGTCGGGATCGGTGGGGACCATCCGGATGCGGTTGTGCGTCGTCTTGTGCAGCATATTGAACCGCACGTCGCTTTGGGAATCCGTGGCGGTGTAGAGCGCGACCGGACAGGTCACGAGGGACAGACGCAGATGTCCTTGCCAGGTGGGACGGCCGGCGGCCATGAGCGGTTCTCCTCGATGATCTGCTTCAACGGCGGCGCGATCGGACGCGTTCCGTCAGCAAGCGTCGCGAGACGCGCGCGCGGCTTCCAGGAAACGGATCACCGCCAGCTCGAACGCGCGGGGCGAACGGCCGGGCTTCAACGGCAGCGCCCCCTGCTCATAGGCCTCAAGCACCAGCGGATGGATGTAGGATCCTCGACAGACAGCGGCCGTATTGCCGAGTAGGCTCGCCACCGCCTTGACGCAGTCGGTCACGTTTCGCTTGGCTTCCGTCGCGCTGGTCGCCTTCGGCCGCTGACACAGCGCCTGCGCCGCGCCCAAGGTGCCGGCCCAGGTGCGGAAGTCCTTGGCCGAGAAGTCTCCGCCCAGGCTCTCACGGATATAGGCGTTCACGTCGGCGGACTCGACTGACCGGCGACCGCCCTCCGCGTCGAGATACTGAAACAGGCGCTGGCCCGGCACTTCCTGGCAGGCCTTGACGATGCGTGCGAGCCGGCGGTCGCGGAATCCGGTCTTGTGGACCTTCCCGCTCTTGCCTCTGAACTCGAAGACCCCGCCGACGCCTGAAAGCTTCGCGTGCCGATCGCGCAGGGTGGTCAGCCCGAAGCTCTTGTTTTCCTTGACGTACGCTTCGTTGCCGACGCGGATGAGGGTCAATTCCATCAGGCGGACCACGGCGGCGATCACCTTTTCGCGGGGAAGGCCGCGCCGCGCGAGGTCTCGCTCGACGCGCGCCCGAAGGCGTGGCAGGCCGCGTCCAAACGCAATCATGCGCTCGAACTTCAGGCCGTCCCGATCGCGGCGCCAGGCGTCGTGATAGCGATACTGTTTGCGCCCCTTGGCGTCTCGACCGGTCGCCTGGATGTGGCCGCGCGCCAGCGGGCAGATCCAGACATCAGTCCAGGCCGGCGGGATGGCGAGGGTCGCAATTCGCGCCATCGTGTCAGGGTCGCGGACCGGCCGCCCCGCCGCGTCCTGGTACCGAAAGCCGCTCTTCGCCTCAACGCGCCTGATGCCAGGCTCGTCATGGTTCACATAGACGAGAACCGCCTCAGCCGGTTTCTCAAAGGCGGTGTCCTTCGGCATGACGCTCCTCCCAAGCTACCGATGCGGAAGTCGTCGGCGCGCCTGCGCGTTCCCTCGCCCGCGGAAACATCCGAAACGAGCCTCGGCGCGTAGCCAACAGCGCGCCCTCTGGAACCGACACCGCCGATGAAAGCCGCCAAGCGTCCGAAAGCCACCATCCCCGACAAGACGTGCGCGGCGTGCGGACGGCCGTTTTCGTGGCGCCGCAAGTGGGCGCGCGACTGGGACGCGGTAAAGACGTGCTCGGACCGCTGCAAAGGCCTGTCGCGGTCGCGGAAGGCCGGCGACTAGACGCCTTCCTCGCGGCGTGGAGCACCGGCGCCACCACGTTACTCCGCCGCGTAGACCAGCGGGTGGACATGGGCCCAGAGGTGCGCGCGGTAGGTCTCGAAGCACTGCTCGCCACAGACCAGGCGCATCACCGCGCCCTCGGCGATGTAGCGGGCGCGACTGGGGTCTTCCGCCACGAGCGGAACCAGCGCCTCGGCGTTCCAGGCCTTGGAGTGCTCGACATCCAGTTGAGCGTGGAGGGCAAAGTACTTGCGCGCTTCCGGCGGCACGCCGACGCGCTTGAGACCAGCGTCGACACAGGCCACGCGGGTCGGCGCCGTCAACTCCACCACGCCCAACGCGCCGATCGAGTGCCAGACATAGCGGCGGGTCGTGGCGAAAGCGGTCATGGTGTTGGCCAGGCACAGCGATTGCCACAGCGTGGCGTCGATGGTCGGCGTCAGGCCCAGCATCGCCGTGGTCCGCGTCAGCATCGGCCCATGCATGCCTCGCGCGCTTCCGCGTCCCATTTCATCCCAGTAATTCCGCGCCAGCTCGAGCTTGGCGCGATCGGAGATCTTCACTTGGGTCATCGCGACCAGATCATCGAACCCAGCCTCACCGGCTGCCTCCTGCGTCAGGAACCATTTGAGGTCCTCGAGCGAGGCCTGGCCTTCAAGCCAGTCGAATAGCGGGTCCCACTGGCCGGGGCCGTGCTCCTTCAGCGCCTCGAACCAAGCTACGAAGCCGTCCGGGTCGCTCGGGATCGCCTCGACGAGCGGAGCGATATGAGCGCGGAAGGCCTCCACGAACTCGCCTTCCAACTGGCGCATCCGCTGCTCGGTCGCCAGATCGTCGCGCCAGGCCTCGGTGGGCTCGGCGGGCGCCAACCGGGCATGGTTCCAATGGGCCAGCGTCCGATGCAGTGTTTCCGCGTCGGGGACCCGAGGGCTGAAGGCGCCAAGGCGCGCGAGACGTTCTCCACCGTACAAAGCGTGCGCTCCCAAATATCCGAGACAGGCCGATCGTGGGGATCGGTGGGAACACAACGGCGGCCGCAACCTGCCGTTCCTGTGTCGATGTCTCGACAGGAGGTCTTGTCGCGACTCAAAAGCGCTGGAGAGCGAGCCTATCGGCGGAGCGAAAAGCCCACCCACACCGTCCGGGGCGCGGCATAGCTGGTCACCCCGTCCGCCGTCTGACCGACCGGTAGGTTGCGGTCCAGAGCATTCTCCGCAGCGATAAAGAGTTCGCTGGATGTCGAGAGCCGCCAGCCGGTCCGCAGATCCAGGCTCGCGCCCGACTTTAGCGGGCGCAGGTTTAGATCGTCCTCAAAGCGCGTGCCCTCATAGCGAAGATCGGCTGTCAGGCTGAGCGGCTCCAGGGGACGCCAGCGTGCCCCCGCCGTCAGGGTCAGGGCCGGGGCCTGGGCGGGACGCTTGCCGGTGAGCTGCGACGCCGCCGCCGCACCGTCGACCCGCGCGTGGGTCCACGAGAAAGCCGCTCGCAGAGCCCAGGCGCGCGAGAGCTCAGTCTCGACATCGCTCTCAACTCCGTAGGCATTGATTTCGCCGACATTTCGCCGCTGGCGTAGCACGCCGCCGGCTGGGATGAAGCCCGCGACGGGAAAAGTCCCTGGCCCCACGCCGATGGTCACGTTGGTGATGGGGTCCCTGAGCTGGTTGTAGAAGGCCGAGAGCGTCCAGCGAACCGCGCCCTCCCCCGCCAACCCGGCTTCGAGACCATAGAGGGTCTCGGGCTTGAGCGCTGAATTGGCTTCGGTGACGTCGTTGCCCACCCGGAACGGACGATGCAACTCGTTCAGCGTCGGGGGGCGGAAGCCGGCATAGGCTGCAGCCCGCCACCAGATGTCGCCCGTCATACGTTGGCGCACGCCAGCCCGCGCGGTCGGGGTCAGGCCCGAGGCGTCGGCGATCGGCGCGTCCAAGGTCACTGCGCCCGTCGCCGCATCTCGCTCGCGCCTGAGGCCGCCATAGGAGCGCCATCCGTCCAACCGCGCGCCCGCCGTAAACGACAAATCTTCCCGCGCCAGGGCCGCTTCGGCGTATAGACCGCCGACCAGGGTTCGCCCGCCGGCTTCGCGCGTCCGGGTGAACGCGCCGGCTTGATAGCGGAAGCGCTCGTTCACCTGCCCTTCGGCCGCTCGGGCGTCACCGCCCACTTCCCATGACCAGTCCCCGGCCGTCCCCTGCCAGGCCGCGTTGAGCCCATAGCCTGTGGCGGGGGTCGAGACCTGATCGTTGGCCGGCGTTGTCGCAACCCGGCCTGTAGCGACGGATACCGAAGTGTTCTCAAGATCGCTCCATCGCGCCCAGGCCTGCAGCCGCCAAGCGTCGCCGGCCACGGTGGCGGTCAGCGAGCCGCCGGTCGCGTTCGAACGCGCACCCGCCAGACCCGCATCGCGCCGCTCCTGGTAAACGCCCGCGCGGACCGCCCACCGCACGCGGTCCACCTGGCCCTGAAGCCTGGCCGCGAACGAGCCATCCTCCAGGGTCGTGGGCGTATCGGCCGCGCCGCGCTGACGGCCTCGGACAGGAGAGTATCCATCGGTGCGCGAGCCGCTGGCTGTGAGGAGCAGATTCCGGGCTCCGAAGGCACCCGCCGCGCGCCAGCTATCGCGCGCGCCAATCTGGGCGCTGACGCTGGACACACCGCCGCCGGCGGCGCGTTCCCGCAGGGCGACGACGCCTGTCAGGGCGCCAGCGCCATAGGGACCCGCTCCGGCGCCCCGGACGATGGTCGCGCCGGAAAGCCCCTCGCCGGGCAAGGCGGTCCAGATCACCCAACCGCCGAACGGATCGTTCTGCGGCGCGCCATCCAGTGTCACCAGGGCGCGCCCCGCCCCCGAGGGCGCGACCCCGCGAAGCGAGAGCCCCTGAATCGTCGGATTGGCCGCGTCGCTGCCGGTCCGGCGAAACAGCGAAACGCCGGGCGTCGTCTTCAGCACGGCGTCCAACCGCGCCGTCGCTCTAAGGGCCTCAGCATCGTAGCGCGCGGTGGAGAACGCCTCCTGCCCGACCAGCGGCGCCAACCGAGGCGCTTCGACGACGACGGCGGAAACCTGGGCTGGCGGAGCGTCCAAGGGCACGAGCTACTCTTGCGGGCGGTTGGCTAGGACTGACGGCCCGACCCGAGGCGGTCAAGGCCTGACCTCATCACCGAGCCTGGAGCAAACCCGTTGTCGCCAAAACCCGTAGCGCTTTTTCTCGTGCCGCGACGCCGCACTCGCGTCCCTCGGCGCGACGGGACGCTGTCTGCGAAACGCGCGTTCCGAGGGCTCTGTTTTCTCTGACGCCGAACCTTAGGGTTTTACGGTGATGAAGATCGGGTTGGCGTAGAACCAAAGGTCCGACCAGGGATCCTCGCCCAGCGGATCGGGCAAAGGCTCAACCTCGTCGCCGCTGGTCCCCCGGATCCGGATATAGACCGGCCCCCGGACATCCTTCAGCACGTGGACCATCGACAGCACCTCGCCTTCGCGCACCCAGGATGCGGGCGTGAAAGCGCGGACCACCCGCGTGGTGGGATTGACGTCAGCGGTTCGGTCGCTGGCGGGACCCCGGATGTCGCCCTGGATCAGGTCGACGCGCGCGACGCTGGGAGAACGGCCGCCGAGGTTCCTTCCAGCGGGGTCGCGCACGCGGATCACCACCGTGACATCCGAGCCCGCAGCCACCTCAAGGCGGCCGCCGATCTCGGCCTTGGCGCCCGGAACGCTGGCGGTGACGTCGACTTCCGACACCAGATCGCCCAAGGTCACGAAGACGCGGCCGTTGCGCAGGCCGTCCAGCACGTCGTCATAAGTGCGCGCGGCCTTCACGTAGGTCTTGGAATACTCGCCGGGCCAGAAGTCGTCGCCGCCGTCGGTGTAGTGGCGGTGCGAGTCCGAGGTCGAGGTGACCCACCAGCGACGCCCCTCGCCCAGCATCGAGTCCCAGAAGCCGCCCAGCTTGGCGGTCATCTGGTCGAAGCCGCCCATGGTCGGCGCGCGCGAATAGCCGCCGCGATCGCCCTTCGGCTTCAGGGAGCCGTCGGGGTTCAGGCTCGAAGCCTGATGGCCAGGGGCGCCTTCCATGCCGACCGCGACTTCGGGCGCCGTGTCGTTCCAGTTGCGCAGTTCGGACGGCGAAACGAGACCATAGCGCCCGAAGCCGGTCGCGCTGCGCGACGGATGGTTGGCGATGACGACGGGCGGCTTCTTCAGCGCCTTCATGTGGCGCAGGGCCTCCAGCATGAAGCCCTCCTGGTCGCGCGCCGGATCGGCGGGCCAGGGCTCGCGCCGATTGTAGCGGCTCTCGATACCGAACAGCGCGTCGCGCTCCTCCGGGGAGCGCGGCAGGATCACGCTGGAATGCTCGGCGGCGGGCGTGTCCAGCTCCATGCCCCAGAACTGCAACACGCCGGGCGTCTCGATGCGCGAGCGCAGCAACTCGGGATAGGCCTCGTCGCGGTTCAGCTTGGAATGGTTGGGGCCGCCGTGGTCGGTGGCGACCATCCAGGCCAGACCATGCTTGGCCGCCATCCGGGCGTTGGTCGTGATCGGATTGACCGCGTCACCCGCCTTGATGAGGGTCGGCGGCTGCGAGGGGTCGGCGCCGGGCTTCAGGGAGACGCTGAACCAGCTATGGACGTGATGATCGCCCGCCAGCCACCGGCGCTCCGAGGGCTTGACTGCGCGCGCGACAGGGCGCGTGGGTCCGACCGGCTCGATGGCGTGTCCAGGGTGCGCGGACGCCGTGGTCGAGACCGCTGGAGCGAGGCAAAGCGCAACCGCCAGGGCGGCGCGCGAGAGGCTGGGTCGGCGATGAGTCGAGAGCTTAGGCATGCGCCTTCTTAGTTGAGCGATGTGACGTTTCCATTCCCAAACGCCACGCTCATCGCCCGATCCAGGACCAGACGGCCGCTGGATCGGGCGATCACCTTATCGACTTTAGAAGTTGAAACGGACGCCGGCGACGTAGCGCGGGCCGAACTTCTCGTACTCGATCGGGTAGCGCTTCTGGTCGCCGTAGCGGCGGGCGCCGTCGTTGGTCAGGTTGCTGGCGTCGAAGAACACTTCGATGTTCTTGTTGACCTGGTAGCGGGCCGAGAAGTCCAGTTCCTCATCGCTATCCCAGAAGATGTCGCCGTTGTCCGAAGCGAAGACGCCACCATTGATCACGCGGTAGGAGCCGACCGACTGACCCCACGGGGTGCGGTACTGGTAGGCCAGACGCATGGTCAGGCCGTACTTCTCGTAGATCGCCTGGACATTGTAGACCGCGTCCGAGGTGCCCAGCACCGAGATGGTACGGGCCGGCACGCCGCCGACCGACGGCAGGGTGACTTCCGAAGACGTCCAGGTGCCCGACAGGCGGGTCCCGAAGCCGCCCAGCCAGGCCGGCAAGTTGCGCGACTGGACGAAGGTCTCGGCGGTGCCAGTGAAGAAGACTTCAACACCCTTGATGTGGCCTTCGCCGGCGTTGCCGACGCTGGTGAACGCATAGCCCGAACGGTCGACGCCGTTGGAGTTCAGCGAGGTGTCGCCGAAGACCTTCGAGGTCTGGACCAGCACGTCCTTCAGGTCCTTGTAGAACACGCCCGCAGAGACGAACGTCTCGCGACCGGCGTACCATTCCAGATAGGTGTCGAGACCGATCTGGCGCTCCGGCTTGGCGTTCGGGTTGCCGCCCGAAATCGTCTGGTTGGAGTCGCTGAAGGTGAAGTTCGGGCGCAGATCGTCGAAGTCGGCGCGCGAGGCCGAGGTGGTGACGCCGACGCGGAGCTTCAGGTCTTCGCGGAGGTTCCAATTCAGGTGCGCGCTCGGATAGTAGAGCGTGTCGTCGCTGGCGACCTTCACCAGACGCTGGCCGGCCGGCGTCGAACCCGAGGCCGGGAAGTTCACATAGGCCTGGCCTTCGTTCTCGATGTGCTCGACACGAACGCCGTAGACGAGGCTGCCCCAGTCGAAGCGAGTGGTGGCCATGGCGTAGCCGGCGGTGATCGTCTCACCCACGCGCCAGTAGTTGCTGGTGGTGTCGTTCTTGATGGCCTGCCCCGTCTTCACCAACTCTTCGACGAAGTTCGTCGTGTAGTCCTTATTGGTATAGCGGAACGTGTAGTTCAGGTTCTGGCTGCCCAGATAGGCGATGTTGGTGGCGAATTGGCCCCAGACCGGGACGCCGGCGCCCGAATAGGCGCGGGTGAAGCTGCTTTCACGCGACTTCTTGGTGCGCGAGGTCCACAGGCCGCCGAACTCGAACTTGGTCTCGCGACCGAACAGCTCTCCTTCGTAGTCGAAGTCGCCCTTGGCAGTGTAGGCGTTGGTGAAGTCACCGCCCTTGAGCATGCCGGCGCTGGTCAGCGGGAACTGGAAGTCCTCGATGTTGGTGACCTGAGCGCCCTTGGTGCGCGCCGTGGTCGTGCCGCCCGTCTGGAACAGGCGCACGGTGTTCACGTCGCCATTGCGGAAGTCATATTCGACCGTCGGACGCAGCGAGAAGGTCGACGGGCTCTGGAACGCCATCGTCACCGGCGTATCGCGACCGTCCTGGGTGTAGGTGTAGTTCAGGCGCCAGGACGCGCTGAGCTTGTCCCAACGGTGCTCACCGCCCACCGTGTTGGTGGACATGGCTTCCTTGGTGTTGCGGTAGTCGATGCGGCCGTTGATGCGGGCGCCATAGACGGTGCCCGAGACCGGATTGTTGCCGTTGATATAGGCGGCGCTGGTGTAGCCGTTGCCGGCCGCGTCCGTGCCCTGATCGAGACGGAAGATGAAGTTATCGCGCAGCTCGTCGTCGTTGTAATAGGTGTTGATCGTGCTGAAGAAGATCGAGTTGTTGTCGTCGAACTTGTAGTCGGCGCGGATCGAAGCCGACATGTTGCGGCGGGTCAGGCGATAGTGCTTGTTCTCGTGCTCGCGGGCGAAGTGCTTGCTCGGGTCGACCGTGTTGGCGAGGTAGGGGTCGGTCTCCCAGTTGTCGGTCGCCATCTCGCGCGAGTAGTACGAGGCCTGGGCCACGATGCCGAGCTTGTCGCCGAAGATGTTCGAATAGACGAGGTTGCTGTCCAGCTCGTCGCCGCCGCCCAGCTTCACGCGGCCGACGCCTAGCTTGCCGGTGATCTTCTGACCCTTGTAGTCGAAGGCGCGGCGCGTACGGATGTCGACGTTGCCGGCGACCGTGTCGCCCGGCATCGAGGGAACGATGGCCTTCTCGACCGTGATCAGGCTGGCGATCGCCGAAGGGATGTTGTCGAAGCGGGTCGCACGGCCCTCGGGGCTGACGACGCTGAGACCGTCAAACGACAGCGTGGTCCAGTAGACGGGGGCGCCGCGCAGGTTGATGTAGCGGGCCTGGCCCTGGTCGCGCTCGACGCCGACGCCCGGCAGACGGCCGACGGCGAAGGCGATGTTCTGGTCCGGCAGGTCGCCGATGGCGTCGGCCGACAGCACGCTGATCAGCGAGTCCGAGTTCTTCTGAATCTGCATGGCCGCAGCCTGGCTCTCCGCCAGAGGGCGGCGGGCTGTGACAACCACGGAGCTGACCGAGTCAGCCTCATCGGCCACGACATCGGCGGCGTGGGCGACGCCGGAGATCGCGACGGCCGAGATCGCCAGCAGACTAGCGCGACGCAAAAGCGCCACCTTCGAGCGGTTGAACATGGATATCCCCATTTGGCGTCATGGTGACGCTCCTTGTGGGGGCCTGTAGCGCTCGCGGATCACCGCAGGACGACAGTTGGATGACGGAATAGCCGCACTTTCTTGTCGGTTTTAATACAGAAGCCGTCAGCTCTCTTCCAAGCGCGCGGCCCGGTCCGCTCCACCGGGCTCGAAGATCCACTTTCTGCCCCAGACGAAACATCAAAGACGCCGCAGCGCCCTCCCCCGCTGGCGCGCCGCCGCGCCGTGGCGAGACCATTTGGACTCTGGGTTGAGCTCAGTCCTCGAAGCCGCCGGCGCGCGCGCTTCAGCATCGCCGATGGTTAATCCTGAACCTCGCGTAGTTCGGGCCAGCGGCGCGCAACAGACACGCGCGCGGGAGGACACATTGTCGCACGTCCCAAGGTTGATCCTTTCATACAAATTTAAGAGCGCGGGCGCACCGTCATCGCGAAATCTTTTTCAAGAATTGATCGCAATAGATCATCGCCGGCTAGGAAAGCCACATGAAGAACCAAGAACAATTCTCGGTTTCAATTTCAGATTCCATTGTAATCGGAAATATCTCCGACGTTCGCGACCTGATCTTATCCGCCTTCGATCAGAAAGGTCCGATCACCATAGACATTTCCCGCGTCACCGAGGCTGACATCACGCTGCCTCAGCTGATCGAGGCCGCGCGGCGGACCGCAGCGATCGAACGACGGGAGATCCGCCTGAGCCAACCCGCCGAGGGCGCGGTTCTCCAGTTGCTCCAGCGAGGCGGCTTCCTCGACACATCGGACCCGGCGCGGGTCGATTTCTGGCTTCAAGGGATGACACCGCAATGACCGCGATCCTTACCGTCGACGACTCCGCCAGCATTCGTGCGGCGATCAAGATCGCCTTGAGCTCCGAAGGCTACAGTGTCACCGAGGCGGCGAACGGTGCCGAGGGCCTGGACAAGGCCACCGCCGGCGGCTTCGACCTTGTGGTCACCGACCTCAACATGCCGGTCATGGACGGGCTGACCATGATCCGGCAGCTTCGGCAGCGCCCCGCCGGCGCGGGCGTGCCCATCATCTTCCTGACCACGGAGTCTGACGCCGACGTCAAGGCTCAGGCCAAGGCGGCCGGCGCGACCGGTTGGCTCACCAAGCCCTTCGATCCAGACCAACTGGTCCGCGTCGTCCAGAAGGTCCTCGCCAAGTGAGCGGCCTCGATCCGGTCGAGACCTTCCGCCAGGAAGCTCAGGAAATGCTCGAGCAGGTCGAACAGGGCCTGCTGGATCTGGCCGGACGCCCTGACGATCGCGCCCTGGTCGACGCGGTCTTCCGGGGCCTGCACACGCTGAAGGGCTCGGGCGCGATGTTCGGCTTCGACGCCCTGGCCGCCTTCACCCACCATTGCGAGACGGCTTTCGACCGCGTGCGCAAAGGCGAGGTCCCCGCTTCCCCCGCGCTGATCGCCGCCGTGCTGGCCGCGCAGGACCATATCCGCGCGCTCGCCGAAGGACGGCCGGTCGCCGCTGACGTCGGCGCAGCCCTGCTGGCCGATCTTCAGGCCGCCGTGGATGGCGCCACCCCAGGCGACACGCCGGCCGCCGCCGGGCTGAACACCTGGCGCATCCGCTTCAGCCTGCCGGCGGACGCGCTGGTGAACGGGGCGCGGCCGCTGCCGCTGCTGGACGAGTTGCGCGAGCTGGGCGAGGCGACGGTCCGGGT